>MDTC01165928.1_pt1 | contig 15369 bp, 7 predicted proteins | sample 811181 | NCBI WGS metagenome assembly MDTC01 (sample SAMN05326644, study PRJNA326480) | marine metagenome | isolation source: seawater | place: Pacific Ocean: North | collected 2011
AATGAATAACCATATAGAAGGTTACCGCACTTACATTCATTCTTCAACCTCCAAAGCAAATACAAATCATTTGCCAGGAAGAGGAGTTCTCCCTGCATCTACTGCAAGAGATGAATTATGTGGAAATTATTGCGATGTGGAATCCCAGTTGAAAGGCATTGGTTCTACCAATTTAGTAACTCCCAAAGCTCCTGTTGTTCCCGAATTTAAAACACCAAAAAGCTTGAATTTTATTGATGGTTTAGAAGTTACCATGCCTGAGCCATTAGTGATCGAAAAGAACCAAAGACCATACTTGAATTAATTTTATAAAATAATATATATTATTTTATAATTAGAATACTCACCTATCTTTGTTTTGCACTTTTATTGTGTTTATAGGAATGTCTATTTTTGAATGTTGTATTTAACATGTCATTTTTACCTGATTTTATGTCTTTTTTCAACACTATGATATCAGGTTCTCTTTCTTCTTCCACTTTTTTTTCATTTTTGGAGAACAATGTTTCAATTTGATCACTAATTGATGGCAAATCTTTAATTATATCTTCAGGTGAGTCAATTTGTTTTATTATTTCTATTTGTGCATAAGAATGCAAAGATTCTATTTTACCATCTTCATTAATTTTAATTGGTATATCTACATTAGCAAGAACATATTTTGTCATTATTTTAATAATATTGGTTTATTTATGTAATTTTTCATACATAAATAAAATTAGGTTTTTAAATTGTTTATTATAGCTAGGGCTAGTCCTTTTTGAATTATTTCCTTTTCTCCTTGTGAAATTTTCTTTTCATTTACAATTTCATTTTTACTAGATGGAGAACCTGGGTTTGAAAGAGAAATATTTACACCGTTTTCGCTGGTTTCTTGTTCAAGTTGCATATTTTTATCTGATTTTGATGTTTTTTTGTCATCTTTATTCTCAGGTTCTCCAGGACTCTTTTCTAAATTTGAATTTGAATTTGTATTTTCATTGTCTCCTTTTTTCTCTCTAACAAATTCTTCAGATGCCTCTATACATTTACCAGATTTATATTCTCCTTTGTCTGTTCCTTCAGCATATGTTTTATTAAATGGACATTTTACGTTACTAATTGAGGTCTGATAGTAGTTTCCAGATGGGTCTTGCTCTTCGTTAACTATCATTCCATAACAGAATTCGTCATCGTGGGAGCTGTAAATAGGTCTTTTTCTTGGACCTGTTGTAGGCAGAACTTCACCCATTTTAAATTGTTCATTAAATGCATTTACACATACCTCATGTAAGTGGTCATTTAATACATCTTCTTCGCTATCTTGTTTTCTTGCATATAGTACTTTCTCTTGTTCATTTACATTTCTGTCAGTGACTGTATTGGTTTGTATATTAGTTGATTTATTATCTTGTTTTGGTTTTCGTGATTTTACTAGTAACATAAGTAAAGTAGATACTGCAGATAACAATGCATTTCTTTTCTTTCGATCTAATTTCTTTGTGCCTTTTTTATTCTTTTTGGTGATTGCATCATTTAAAGCAATTGCAAGAGCAGTTTGAAGATTATTTTTATTTAAATCTTCTAAAGGTATATTAAGTGCCATCTTTTCTGCATCTAATTTATTTTTAATTGTTAAAGGTAGAGCTATTGAAACTAATTCTTGTTCTTTTTTCTTAATAAGGCTTTGTAGTTCTCTTTCTTCCTGTTCTTTCATTTTTCTTTCAAAAATTTCATCTAGTTTTCGTTTTTCTTCTTCTTGCCTTTCTTTCTCTTTTTCTTCTTCCTCTTTCATCTTTTTTCTTTCTTCTTCTTCCTTAGCTTTTCTTTCTTCTTCTTGTCTTTTTTCTTCCTCTTCCTTAGCTTTTCTTTCTTCCTCTTCCTTAGCTTTTCTTCTTTCTTCTTCTAATTTTTTTCTATTTTCATCTTCAATAACATTTTGAATAGTATTTTGAAGACCAATAGCAATCATACTCAACTCTTTTTCTAATAGTTTTTTTTCTTTTTCTATTTCTTCTTCTTCTTTATCTTCAACTTCTTCTGCTTCAGAATCGGATTTTTCATCTATTTCTTCAAAATCATCAGAATCATACATTTCATCTACAAGTTTTTCTATTTTCTTTTCTTCATTTATTTTTTCCGAAACAGCCAAACCCAAACTCATACCTATTTTTGTTAATTCGTTTACTTTATTTTTATACTTATTTTCTTCTCTTAATTTTAAAATTTTAATTAATTCATTAACATTTTCTATTGATTTTTCCTTTTCATTTTTAGATGTATCTATTTCCTTAATTTTTTCTATAACTTCATTAGTTTTTTTATCTAATTCTTCAATATTTGTTGGAATAGTAAAGTTTTCAACTTCAGGGATTTCTTCTAATTCAAAATTTACATATTTATTACCTAAATCCTTAGTATCATCAGGTAAATCTTTTTCTAACCTTGTATAGAGCGATTTAAAATCAGTTAATAAATCTTTTAGCTTATTGTAAACTTCTTTAAATTCTGTTATTTTATTGTTTTTTTGATCAAACAAATCTTGTAATTTATTCTGTAAATTTTTTATTTTTTCTTGTAATTGAATAGAATTGGTAATAGCAAGTGCAATTTGTGCTTGTTCCTTTTCTTTTCTTATTTTTTGCAGCAGTTTTTTTGCTTTTTCTTCACTCAACCTCTTTAATTTTTCTTGTAGTTCTTTTTCATTTCTTTCTTCCTCTTCCTTACGTTTTTTTTCTTCTTCTATTTTTTTTTTCTTTTCTTCATTAGAAATATTTATAGACAATGCAAGTGCAATACTCGTTTTTTCATCTTTGGTTTTTAAATATTCAATTATTTTTTTTAATTTATCAAGTAAAGTTTCACTGTCTTCGTAAATTTTTAATAATCCGTCTATTAAACAAACAGAATTTTCATTTTTCATTTCTTCGTCGTCATCACAATCAAGATTAGAATTTTCAATTTCTTCCTTAAATTTTGCTTCTTGTATTTTTCTCCTCTCAACTAAATCTTCATATTCCTTTAAAAAATCTTTAACTTTTTGTTCATTTTTATTTAATCCATTGCTTAATGTATTTATTTCTTCAAATATTTCATTAATTAAACTTATCATTTCGTCAAAGTCATCTAGTCTTTTTTTTTTAGCTATATCGGCAAGTCTTTTTTCTTCAGCAAGTCTTTGTTTTTCAGCTTCATCTGCAAGTCTTTTTTCTTCGGCAAGTCTTTGTTTTTCTTTCTCTTTTAATTCTTCTGCAATAAAAAGACCAAGAGTTGTGCCAATTTGTTTTCTAGTTAAATAATTGATGTAATTATTTTTAATTTTTCGCAAATGGTCTTTTAATGTTGCAAAACGATCTTTATTTTTTTTAAAAACTTCATTTTTCTCTTCTTCCTCTTCTTTTTTGGCTTTTGTATCTCTAAAGGACTTTAAATTAGCCTTTATTTTTTCAATGTCTTTATTAATTTTATCCTGTAAATTTATGAATTTTGCTGTATCTGTTTTTCCTTTATCAGCCATTATTTATTTATTATATGTTATACATAATAAATATATTTTTTTGAAGTAATAGACTAAATACTAAATTATGCTTTTGACAACTTCATAGTTTTTCTTTTTCCACCTTTATTACGTTTCATTGTTTTTCCTCCCGTATTAGTTATTGAACTTTTATATAATGGTTCAAATGTAATTTTTTCTTTAAGTTCCTTAAACATGGTAGGGGTTTCGTCTTCATCATTACATATGGTTGCTACTGTGTTTAATTTTGCTAATTTATCTGTAAATTCAATTGTTCCTATAGTTGATATAGCATTGCTATTGTCAATAAGTTCTAAGAAATTAAATATTGCTGGTAATACATCTGGAATTCTACTTTCTATTACTTGATTATTTTTCTTTACAGTTTTTTCATTTCGGTCTATAAAATCAGGTAATTTAAAATCTTCTTTTAATAATAAAATATTTAAACTTGATGATTCTTCTTTTAACATGTTATCTGTTTGTTTAATAGTCTCTAATGCTTCTTCAATTAATTTTTGGTCGATATTTAATTCACCTCTTTCACTATTAACTGATGGATCTTCACTTTCGGCCAACTCTTGTAATGATAAATTGTCCAACTCTTCTTCTGATAAAGGCTTTATAGATTCTTCTGCTGCTAGTTCTCTTGCTCTTTCTTCCTGTGTTTTTCGTCCCTTTTCTAATGTATCTTGCAATTGTTTAACAAAACTATAACCTATATCTAGTTTTCCAACGGGCTTTTCATCATCATTTTTAATTTCTTTAATATTTTCAATTTCGGTTTTATTTTCTTCATCAAATTCTTTTTTTTCTAATTCTTCTTTTATGGCATTTGTTTTTTCTTTAGGGGCTTCATTATTGCCTTGGTCAGGAAATATTTTTATTTGTTTTTCTTTATTATCAGATGAATTATTATATTCTTTGATTACTATATTGATTTCATCTATTGCCAAATTAATATTTTGATTTGGAGTTTTTTTATTCTCCTCTTTTTCTTTATTATTATTCTCGGGTTTTCCCCAAATTGTAATTATATAGTTTGTTTTAAGTTTACGTCTTAAATCAGTAAAATTATTAATTGCAAATCGTATATTATTCGCCATCACTTCATATTCATTTTTCCTTAATTTTTGTTCTTCATCTAATGGTTGGTTATTATTTAATTGTTTTAAAACCTTTATAGTAAAAAGTTTATTGTATTCATTAATAAAATATTTATGTTTCTTTTCAATATATTTATTAATATCTTTTACCCTTATATATTTATTATTATTTGTATTTGGAAATACTACTTTACCATATTTTTTGGTGTCAAGTTTTTCTTCAAATGAAACATTTGCCCAATCTTTAAGTATAAATAATCTAAGTAAATCAAGTTCAAGTAATTTTGCTTTATCTATAGTTATTTTTGCACCACCACTTAGGTCTGAATATTCGAAACAGCATTTTTTAAGAAGATGATAAACAATAGTTTTGAATAAATTATAATTGGTAGAAATTAAATCTGTTTTCTCTTTGCTTTCTTTGTTTATAATATTGAAGTTATCATAGAAAGGAGTTGGTGGTGGTTTTAATTTTGCATCTATAATATCTTGCACTTTATTTTTTTCTATTTGGGTTTCTGGGTCTTTATCTATATATTTCGTATCAATGGTATTAATTAATTTTAAGGATTCTTTAACAAATTTATTGGTAATTTCATCGTTATTAATTATATCTTTTGCTTCATGATAATAAACTACCCGTTTCAATTCATTGATGTCAATGTAAGGAACAGGAGGAGGGTTGCTTGCTTTTTTGGATACATTCACAACACAAAACACACCAACTAAAAGGTTTTTATATAATTCACTTAATAAGGTTGTTTTGTTTTCTTCTGTAGCATTTGGTTTTAATTTTGTAAATATTTCGTCAAATATAACACTGCCTGTGAAAGAAGTTTTATCTACTTTTGTAATCTTTTTATCAAATGCAAAACAGTTTTCATGATTAGGACAGTATTTATCAAAACAAATATCTACATAATTTGGCACAATAGACAAAGCATCTTTGTTTTTCTCATATAACATGTCACGTATTGCCGAACGAATATCTTTAAGTGAATCATTGATAAAATAACCTTCTGTGCGTCTATGTTTACAAATAGTATCGCCTATTTTTAATCGTTGGTCTCTACTTTTTAACATGTTATCTATAAATGTTTTTAAACCTCCACCAAAAACATATTTCTGCATAAAAGTAAAGTCAATATTTTCTTGTAGGTTTAATTGATTCTTTAAAGAATCTAATGGTGTATTACTATGATAAACAATTTTAATAGGAACTTCCGATTCCGGGTTTGTTATGAAATTATTAATATTAGAAAAGTATGTAGGATATTTATCATTTATACCCAGTTTTTCTAAAAAATATTGTGCACTATTTTTTATGGCATTATAAGTGTTTGTTACTAAATTTTTTTGTTCTGTTACATTTCCTTTTGCACTAGGTCTTGCACCTAGTAGTTGTCTGACAAGTTCATCAGGGTTTATCGTTAGTTTCCGATTGTTTCTTACTTTTATTACTTTAATTTTGTCATCATTTTTTACTAAATTATTCCATGTTGTATCATAGTCAATTTCATTATCGTTTTTTGCAATAGTTTCTTTTGGCACTATGGTAAGTCTAATTCCTTCTTCAATAAGCTTTGTTTTTATATCTAGTATGTTGTAGTTCCCTTTCAGTTTTTTAATTATGTCATCATATTTTGTAAAAAATGGTTTAAATTTTGAATATGCGTCATTTTGTTTACCCTCGTTTATATTTTTAACTATACCAGCGGGAAGTATAAATGAATCATATTCATCAAGTTTGCTTTTATTGTCAGTGAAACCCTTAAAAGACTCAACATATTCTTGAAATGCTTGATTAAATGCTTTTGATTCGTTAGTGCTACTTGAACCAGTTAGAGTTCCAGAATCCATGTTAAATATTTCTTTTTTGGCTATAGCAAATTTTGGATTTGTAGCAAATTTATAATTTTTAAAAGAATTATGCAATTTTTCGTATTCTTGGTCATTTAATTGTTTAAATTCTTTATTTTCTGATTTTATAAAAATGTTGGCAAATATACTAAAAGTGTTTGCATCAGTAAAATTTTTCAAAATATCATATCCTCCAGCTATCCACTTGTCTTTATTAATAGTAAAATTAGTTTCAATGATTTCTGGGTCAAGCAATGGTAAGTCATTATCATCTATTTTTTCGCCACCACCATCATTATTTGCTCCTTCGTCAACATTATCAGTCAGTTGTGCCCATGATGGTATTTCATCATCTTCATCATCATCTTCATCATCATCTTCATCATCATTATTTGTTCCTTCGGCACCACCTTTTAGATTATTATTAGAATTTTTAAATTGTCCAATAGGGTCCAATATATCACCTTTTACTTCTTTTCTATAAAAAAATTTATTTTTGTCTCTATCAGATTTGATATTGATAAAATCCTCTTTTACTTTTTTATTTTCACAATCAAATTCATTTTCTACTCCAGCAAAATCACCAACAATTAATGTAGGTCCATCAGAATTTTCACTTTCTTTGAATTTAACAAAAATCAATGAATGACTACGAGAACTATTTGGGTTATTTGTAGTTGCTTTTACATGTCTATCGTCATCAATCAAATACCTTACAAAGTCGCCTAATTTGGTGCCTTTGGTAAATTCTTTTGATTTATATTCGTTTCTCTTAACAAGATTTAATTGGTCATATTGGTTTTTTTCCGATTCTGATAATGTAATTCCTTTCTTTGTTTTCTTTTCTAATTCTTCTAATTCATCTGTTATTAATTTTTCAACACGAAATTGATGTTCATTTGTATGTGTATAATTATCTTTTAAATGAAATTCATTACTGCTAAATGTAAATTTAGCAAGACGTTCTCCACTGGGTTTTACAGGTTTTTCTGTTTTATTTTTACCACGTCCAGAATCCTCGCTTTCTTTAGGGTTTATTTCACATTCATTTTCTTTATTTTCTTTCCCAGTGTCACACATATCTGAATTATAAAATTCACGAAAATCAATTTCTAAATATTTATATTGTGGAGATGAATTTGAAGCAACAATATTACACAATTCAATCAAGATACCATTTTCTTTCTTTTGATTAAAATAAATTAATGTGCTTGTTTTACCAGCACCACTTGCTCCATAACCCATGATAAACACATTTTTGCCAGATATTAATTGGTCAGTAACCACTTTCATTTGTTTTGAAATAGATTGGTTATTCATTTCTGGTTTAAATATTTGTGTAAACTCACCAAAAATATAGTTTCTATCATAATTATTAATTTTAATATCATTTCCGTATTGAGAAAACTTTTTATTATCTATCAAACCGTTTGCAATTTTAAATCCTTTTCCTTCACTTGATGTTACGTCTTGTTCATAATATTTTTCATTGTCATCGTTATACTGTAAAAGCATATGTTTTTGTTTATTACCACCTTGATCAAGCTCTATATTGAATCTTGCATTATTTACGCCTTCTTGGTGTTGGTCATTTCTGATTTTTATAAAGGTTAATATATTGGTTTTCATCAGGTCACGTGTCATAATATTAATTGCAGTTGCATTTTCCTTTTTTTGTAATTTTTCTACAATATTTGCTTTGTTAAACTCTAATATTTTATTTATATGGGAATCAATTACGTCAATTAAAAAATTCATAGTTTCTGCCTTTTGATCGTTACCTCCTTTGAACATTGGTTGTTTGTTTTTAAATCTGTATAAATAATCAGAGAATTGCTTAAGTTTTACTTTATAATTTCCTTTTTCGCCTTTATATGGTGCATTATCACCTTCAAAAAAATCGTCAGTGATTGTTTGGTTTTTTTCAGTATATGTCATTAAATCATCTTTGACAGTGCCTCTTTTACTATCTTTTTCTGCCGTTTTTTCACTTTCATATTGTTTCATTTTAGTAAAATCCACATTTTTCCAAAGATTATTTATTATTGTTTTATTTTGATTATAAAAACTAGACAAACTTTGAATATTGTTTATTTTCTCATCTACATTATTTTCCTGTGAACTTTTTAATTTTTCTAATGCTTGTGTATAACTATCTTCATTAAATGCTAAAAATTTCTTTAAATTGGCAATATTAAGTTTCTTATTAGTTAATTTTATAAATAATGTTAATACTTCTTTGAACAATTCTGTTACATCTTTTTCATTATTTATAGTTGACTCAGATTGCGGGTCAATTTGTTTATTTAATGTGTTAATAAGACCTTTCATTTTCTCTATGAATTCAGGTGTAATTTTTGCAAGTATACTTTTGTTTTCAAGCTTTGATAAATCAACAACTTCAAATAGTTTTTCATTTGGTAGTTCACTGAATTGAAAATAATTATCTTTTTTAGATATTGAAAAAGTTTCCCTTGTTAAAAGAGCTTTGTTATTAGAGTCTTCGTTGTAAATGAGAGTTAATGGGTGACTAGTAGGATTAGTTTTAAAAGAATCTAATGACTGAATAGGGATTTGACTTTCCAGTTTTATTAATTCTTTAATTTCAAGACTTTGTAAATTAGTTTGATTAATAGCTAATTTATCACCAATAGTTTTATCATTTAAATCTAAATTTTTTTGTCCAATTAACAAGACAGGTTCATTCATATCGGTAAGATCATCAGTTAAGGTTATTACAAATGTTAATTTATCAGCCATAAATATAATATACTATATAAACACTTTTTATATTTTGTGAAAATTAAATAATACGTTTTAGATTTTATAAAAATATAGATTGTTAATATAATCAAGTAGTAATGAAGATATATCCTAAAGATTTTTGCATATTTGTAGCATCCCATGTATCAAAAGAACAAAGATTAGATTATTTAATCATATGTTTAAAGTCATTAATTTATCAAGAATTAAAAATTCCAATTTATCTATCCATATCATTTGAGAATGAATTGTTAAAAGAGGGTTTTGAAAAACAGCATAGTGAATTTGATAAATTATGTTCCTTCCTAAATGTAAATTATATGAAAGATAAAACTTCACAAATGAGGCATTATTATGAATTATTAAAAAAAAATGGCAATAATCATAAGTGGATTATGTTTTGCGATGATGATGATACATATGAACCAACTAGAACGTTTTTATTTGCCAAATATTTAACATATGGTGAAGAACAAGTAGAAAAACCTAAATATATAATGTCAGGAGCATATGAAGGAGAAGAAAACCATAGACAAAAAAGGCATGAATACTGGACATATTGTGTTAAAAATACAATAATGAATGAATTTTACAAGGGAATAGAAAATCACTCAGAAATCATGGATAATAAATGCTGTGATGTTTTATTTGGAGAATTCCTAAGAAGGAAAAATGAAAACCATATATTTTTACAAATAAAACATAAATGTTATAATTATAGAATAGAGGAAAATAGTGATTCAATAACAGCATTTATACAGTCAAAACAGAATACATATACAATAAATTCTAAACCGCCGGCAGAAGAAGATGAAAACTGGGAAAAATATAAAAATGATTGGGAAAGTTTTGTTTTGGAGAATATAGAAATATTCCTTCATGATACATATTTGAAGACAATAGTAGGTTTTACACTAGAGGATATAATAAAAGGCGAGTTTTTACATAATTATACTTTGCTTGATAAAATAAACACCGAACCGAAAGAAAGAATAGAAAAACTGTATAATTACTTAAGAAGCGTATGCAATGAAATATTTGATACAAAGATATAGTAAAATTGATTCAGTCAACATAATAATTTAAGGGGTAAGAAGTTTGTTAATATGAATACCACGACAATAGAGGTGCCACCTAGCAAGACGAGGTTTTTGGTTTATGATGTAGAAACAACTGGACTTTTACCAAGAAATAAAACAAATTTAGATTTGAGTAAATGTCCGCATATAATTCAGTTAAGTTTCGTAATTTATGATATAAAAAAGAACGAAATAGTTTCAGAATATGATAGTTATATAAAAAATGATGATATAGTAATACCAGATGTTGTAACTGATTTAACTGGAATTACAAATAAGAAATGCATAGAAAAAGGAAACTCAATAATTGAAGTATTAGAAAAGTTTTATGAAGCTTATATGTTTTGCGATGGACTAGTTGCACATAATATGGATTTTGATGAAACAATGATAAAAATAGAATTGGAAAGAAATAGAAATTTAATTATGGCAAAGGCACCCTATTGTTATATGATATTTAATGACATGTATGAGAAAGTGCACAATATTGAAAGATTTTGCACAATGAAAAAGGGAACGGACGTATGTGATTTGTATTTAGAAGCACAAGATGGTAAACCAAGAAAAAAAAAGTGGCCAAGATTGAATGAATTATGGAATCATTATTTTCCAAATGAATCAATACAAGGATTCCATAATTCTTTAATAGATGTAAAAGCATGTTTAAAATGTTATTTGAAAATGAGATATAATTATGAAAACAACAAAATTATTTGATAATTGATGATTAAAATATTTAATAATCAATATTTTTTTATAATGGGAAAATTATGCAGAACACATCTCACAAAGTGTCTCAGATAATTCTTCTACACCTTCTAAACTATTTTGTTCCTTTTTTTCAGGTTCAATAGTAAACTGTTGTGCTTGGTGTCTAGCTCTTCTTCTAAGATAATATATTCCAGTTTTTAAACCTTTAGACCATGAGTAAAAATGCATAGATGTGAGATTAGAGTAATTAGGTTCTTCAATCCATAAATTAAGACTTTGGCTTTGACAAATATAGGCTCCTCGGTCAGCTGCCATATCAATTAATGTTCTCATAGGAATTTCCCAAACAGTTCTATATTTTTCCTTAATTTCATTAGGTATAAAATCAATTTGTTGAATGGAACCGTTGTTGGCAATAATATTATTTTTTATCTTTTCATTCCACATATCAAGATCTATCAAATCCTTCATCAAATATTTATTTGCAAGTATAAACTCACCTGCAATTGTTCTTCTATTATATATATTACTCGTAATCGGTTCTATACATTCATTATAACCAAGAATTTGAGAAGTAGAAGCGGTTGGCATGGGAGCAAGTAAAAGTGAATTACGTAGACCATACATTCTTATACTGTCTTTTAGTTTATCCCAATCATACATATCACTTGGAGTAACGTTCCACATATCAAATTGTAATTCTCCAAATGATGCAGGTGAACCTTCAAATGTGCTATAACTACCAACGTTTGTCTTGCCTAGGTCAATATCAGTCAACTTACCTTTTTCAAAATCATTGAATATTGCTTGATCATATATCTTTTCTTTGACTATTTCATATCTTTTTATAGAAATTTCGTTTGAACTTTCTAAAGCTGCATGATATATTGTCTCAAAAATAAGCTTATTAATCTTTTTGGATTCTTCACAACCGAAAGAAAGACCCATCATAATAAAAACATCTGCTAATCCTTGTATACCAATACCGATTGGTCTATGTCGTAAATTACTTCGCTTAGTCTTATCAGTAGGATAAAAATTTACATCAATTATAGTGTTCAGATTGTTACTTACAACCTTGGCAACTGCGTGAAGCTTTTTATAATTAAATTCTTTTACATCTCCGTTAGTTTCAACAAAAGCAGGTGCAGCAATACTTGCCAAATTACAAACAGCAGACTCATTTTCATCTGAGTATTCTATAATTTCAGAACAAAGATTACTAGACTTAATTGTTCCAATATTTTTTTGATTTGATTTTTTATTTGCAGCGTCTTTATAAACTAAATAAGGTGTTCCCGTTTCCATTTGTGCGTCAAGTATTTGAAACCAAAGGTCACGTGCCTTCATTGTTCTTCTGCCTTTACCTGCACTCTCATATTTTTCATATAAAGTCTCAAATTCCTCACCATATACGTCGGACAAACCGGGGCATTCATCTGGACACATGAGGGTCCAGTCACCGTCGCTTTTCATTCTTTTCATAAACAAGTCAGGAACCCATAATGCGTAAAATAAGTCTCTTGCCTTTAATTCTTCATCACCATGATTTTTTCTCATCTGTAAAAAAAGTTCTACGTCTGCATGCCAGGGTTCTAAATAAATTGCAAAGCTCCCATTACGCTTTCCGCCTCCTTGATCGACATATTTCGCAGTATTGTTAAACACTTTTAACATAGGAACGATACCGTTCGAAGAACCGTTTGTTCCACGTATATGACTACCTGCTGCACGAACATTATGAATATGAACACCTATACCACCTGCCCATTTTGAAATCAAAGCACAATCTTTTAATGTATTATAAATACCGGAAATACTATCATCTTCCATACCTAACAAATAACATGATGAAAGTTGAGGATGGGGGGTTCCTGCATTAAAAAGAGTAGGAGTAGCATGTGTAAAATACTTTTGAGACATTAAATTGTATGTTTCAACAATCTTTTCAAAATTCATTCCATGAATACCAATACTCACACGCATCCACATATGTTGTGGTCTTTCAACAGTTACTTTATTAATTTTTATTAAATATGCTCTTTCAAGCGTTTTAAAACCAAAATATTCTATCAAATAATCTCTATTATAATCTATTAATTCGTTAAATTCTTTTTCATATTTTGTTGCAGATTCAATAATATTTTTTGTTACTAATGGGCTATGTTTATCATGTTTATCTGTATAATTGTAAAGGTCTTTCATGACTTCAAGAAAGGAAGATTTTGTATTTTTATGATGATTGGATACTGTAATATGACCAGCAAGAATATTATAATCAGGATGAATAGATGCCATAGAAGCACATTGTTCAGCTGACAATTCATCTATTTTGGTAGTAGATATACCTGAATATAATTGGTCAATAACTTTCATGACAAGGGTTGTATAATTAATTTTTATATTTGCTTCTGTTCCTATACGCTTAATTCGAGCTAAAATTTTGTCAAAAGAAACAGTTTCTTGTGTTCCGTTTCTTTTAGTTACAATCATCTCTTCTTCATTTTCAAAATCCATGTTAATAATATTACTAAACAGAAAATTCTATATCATTTAAAAAATATTTATACTATAACTCTAATCTAAAGTATAAATGTGTTCGTTTTAATAATTAAACAGCATTACCGTCTTCATCTAATCTTATTAAACAAAAACCTCCTGTCTTTTTAATATTTGTTTTATAGGTATTTTCATTTTTACTTACAAGAGTTCCAGGTGATCGTTTTTTAGCTGCTCGATGCTCATAGCCATTTTCTTTTTCATATTGAATAGTATTCCAAAATTCTTCAATTTGTTTTATAGAATTATGAAACCATATTTTGTTTCTAGGAATCGTTACGCATGAATATTCATCCAAATACCAATATATAGTATTAAACCAAGCTAAATTTTTTTTATCCATATCAGCTTTTACCTCTTGACTCCATCTTTCAATATAGTCTTTTTCATTTGGAATATTTAATGGTTTATATTGATAAGTAGGTCCAGTAGGTTTTATGTGGCTTAAATCAAACTCATTAATGTTTGGTCTTTCTATAAAATGTAAAATTACACCTTTATATTCACAAGAATCTTTATTATAAAAATCTTCTTCGTTTGAAAATTCTTTTATTCTTGTTTCTACAAAGTCACAAAAACTTAAATCACAGGTTTCCATTTGAATTTGTGTTTGTATCCAATATTCATTCTTAGGAATACCAGTAATTTCTCTATTTACTATGTTCTTAATTTCTAGCATTCTGCCGTATTTTTGATTATTTTTATCAATATTTATACCATCAGGTGATGCAGCTATAAAGTTGTATTCTGGGTGTCTAATACAACCGAATTCTTCTACATTAGTTTGATACATGTCTTCATAAATCATGGTAGTAACTGGTTCATATTTAACTCCCCAATGTAAACTGCCAGAACTACATGCACTAAACATTTCACACCTTGAAACATCAAATGGTTTACATTTCTCATATATTAAACTATTTTTTTGAGATTGAGTCCCAAATATTTTCCATAAACTACTTGCACTAATTAAACTATGTCTAAATTCATACCATTCATTAGATTTCTGTTTTGGTTGTGGAACGTTACGTAATTTATCTATTTTAACTGACATATTTTCAATTTCATATGATTCTAAATCATAAAGTGTATCAATAGTCATAGTTAATGACCTTTTTGGAACATCAATTAATTCTAACTCATTTTCTACAATCTGTTCAATTAAATCCATAATATCTTCATCTTCAATAATAGTTTCTTGTTCATTATATTGATTAAATATGTCAAATATTTCATTCGTAATTTCCTTACACATTTCTGATTTGGAAAGAAGATGTAAATTATCAGTTAATACATCATGTGCAATCTCTTGTATTGATATATACAAATCTATCCAATCATCTTCAATTAAATTCATATATTAATTTTTACAACTAAATTATTCTTGGTTATTTAACTAAATTAAGTAATCAATTTTAAACAAATACAAAATTCGTTATTCTGAATCAATAAAAATTAATAATTTCTCTTGATTTAAAAATATAATAGATATTAACAATATATAACGAAAATGGATAAAGCAGTAGAAGAAAAATTGATAATTAAAAATGAAAAAGTAACTGAAAATCCAATTGTCGAAATGAATGACAAATTCAAAGTTATTTCATTATTTACAGGAATTGGTGGTATGGATATGGGATTTGATGGTGAAGTAATTTTACATAAAGATTCAATTATAAATAAAGAATTTATAGATAAACCATACACTATAAAGGATTTTGTTGTATTGAAAAAAAATAACTTTGAGTGTGTATTTCAAAATGATATACTTGAAGGGGCAAAAGAAGTATTTGGA
>MDTC01038150.1_pt1 | contig 15367 bp, 12 predicted proteins | sample 811181 | NCBI WGS metagenome assembly MDTC01 (sample SAMN05326644, study PRJNA326480) | marine metagenome | isolation source: seawater | place: Pacific Ocean: North | collected 2011
CTAATAATGTTTTGGAAAAAACAGGAATTAGTTTAGAAAAAGAAATAAAAATTTTAGAATAATTTGAAAAAAAAAATATTAATAATTTCTGGTGGCATATCTAAGGAAAGAATAATTAGTCTTGATACAGGAAAACAAGTTGCTAATGAGCTTACTAAAAATAGTTATAGTGTAAAAATTACTGAGCCTGATTTAAAATTACTTGAAATGATTAAATCTTTTAAACCTGACATTATTTTCAATGCTTTGCATGGACAGTTTGGTGAGGACGGTTATATTCAAACTATCTTAGAGACAACAAAAATTCCTTATACTCATTCAGGAGTAATATCTTCAGCTATTGCGATGAATAAAGAATTATCAAAGAAAATTTTTATTAAAAATAAGATATTGACTCCAAAATATATCACATACGCATTTAATAAATCTAAATCTGATCTTATAAACATAATAAAAAAAAAATTAAAATTTCCTGTTGTCATTAAGCCAATTAATGAAGGATCAAGCGTAAATGTATTTATTTGTAATAAAAATAATCTCTATAAAAAAATAAAAATATTAAAAGTTTACAAAAAAATTCTTATAGAACAATTTATACCTGGACGAGAGATTCAAGCAGCCATTATAGGGAAAAAAAAACTTGGAGCTATAGAATTAAAACCTAAGAGAAAATTTTATGATTATCAAGCAAAGTATGATTCTAAAGCAAAAACAAAACATATAATCCCAGTTAATTTATCTAATAATAACTATAATAAAATTATGAACTTAGCGATGAAAGCACATAAGTTAATAAATTGTGGAGGTGTTACTCGATCTGATTTTAAATATTTTAAGGGAAAGTTTTATCTACTTGAAATTAATACTCAACCAGGCATGACAAGTCTTTCTTTAGTACCAGAAATAGCAGCATATCATGGTATTAGTTTTATTAAACTTATTGAATTGATCTTAAAAGATGCCTTTAAAAAAAAATAAAAAAATTTTCATATATTTGATCATGTTTTTATTAATAGGAACATTAAATAATAAAAATTTGAATAATATAAATTTTGCAAATGTGAATAAGATTGTTGTTTTAGGATTAGATAATGAAAGTAATCTTGAATTGATTGAAAATTTAAATTTTTTAAAAATAAGAAATTTGTTTTTTTTAGATAAATTGAAAATTACTGAAATTCTAAATTCAATTCATATAGTAGAAAGTTATTATGTTTTTAAAGAGTATCCAAACTCAATAACTATCAAAATAGATAAAACAGAATTTTTAGCCCAAATCAAAAAAAATGAAAATTATTTTTTATTAGGATCTAACGGAAAACTGGTAGAAACAGATGAAAAAAAAAAAGAAATACCATTAATATTTGGTGAATATAAAATAAAAAGCTTCTTTGATTTAAAAAAAGCAATTGATCAAACACATTTAGAATACGACACAATAAAAAATTTATTTTTCTTTAAATCAGGTAGATGGGATATTGAAACTAAAAATGGAACTTTGATAAAATTACCTCAAAACGAAATTAAAAGTGCTTTAGAAATATTAATTAATTTTCTAAAAAATAATCCTAATAAAGAAATTAAAAAAATTGACTTACGTCAAAATAATCAAATAGTAATTAATGGATGAAAATTTAAATTTTAATACCTTTCTATTTCTAAGCTCTGAAAGATTAGCAATAAAAGTATTTGAAAAACAGTCTTTAAAAAAAAAATATTTTGAAGAAAAAATTCTTGAAAAAAATTTAAAGGACTTAAATTTTGATGTGATAGATCAATTTTTAGAACAAAATATTTTTAAAATTGAAAAAAAAATTAAAAGTTTCGTAAAAAGTATAAATCTAATAATAGATAGTAATGATTTTTTCATGGTTAAAATTTCTTTAAAAAAAAATAAGTATGGAGAAATGATAAAAAAAAATGATCTCTTATATTTATTAAATGAAGCAAGATATGAATGTAAAAAAACAATAGATGACAGAAAAATTACACATATGTTAATTGATAATTATTTAGTTGATAAAAAAGAATATTTACTTTTCCCTATTGACTTAAAAGGACAGTTTTTTTCAATTGATTTAACTTTTATTTGTTTATCTAATATTTTTATAAAAAAAATTGAAAAAGTTTTAAATAAATATCAAATTACAACTAATCACATTCTCTATTCAAAATATATTGAAAGGTTCCAAAGTGATCAAAATGAGGATATTTTTAAGATTTCAATGAAAATGATTGATGGACATAATGAAAATGAGGTATCAATCGTGCCTAAAAAACCAAAAAACTTGAGTTTTTTTGAGCGTTTTTTCAATTTTTTTAGCTAAACAGGTTTTAATTTGTAATATTTCTTGTTTTTTCATTTTTTTTAAAAAGTTTTAAATGACATCTCGATGTCAATTTTTAAACAAAAAACTATTTCTGAAAAAATTTTTATAGAAGGAGTGGGTTTGCATTCAGGCAAAAAAGCTTCACTAACTTTAAAACCAGCAAAACCAAATACAGGAATAATTTTTAAAAGGTTAGACTTAGAGAGAAATAATGAAATTTTACCTGACGTATATAATGTATCAAGTGCAGTTTTGTGTACAACAATTTCAAATGAATTTGGTGCAAAAGTATCAACGATAGAACATTTGATGGGAGCATTATTTGGAATGGGAATTGATAATGTCCTAGTAGAGGTCGATAATGAAGAAATTCCAATTTTGGATGGTTCTGGAAAAATCTTTGTTCAAAAAATAAATGAAGCAGGTGTTACAATTAGTGATAGTCCAATTAAAGTAATTAAAATTAATCGAAAAATTGAGGTTAAAAATGGGTCAAAAATCATCTCAATAGAACCAAGCAAAATTAATTTGGAAATTGATTTCGAAATTAAATATGAAAATGATTTAATTGGAACACAAAGAAATATTGTAAAAGTTTATGAAGACGAATTAGAGGATATTTATAATTCAAGAACTTTTTGTTTATATGAAGATATCGAAAAATTACACTCTATGGGTTTAGCTAAAGGGGGCTCACTTAACAATGCGATCGTTGTTAAAAATGATAAGATTGTCAACAAAGAACATTTAAGAAATAGCAAAGAATTTGTTAACCATAAAATATTAGATTGCATGGGTGATTTATATTTGTCAGGATATAAAATAATTGGAAAAGTTAAATGCTCACAAGGAGGACATAAGTTAACAAATGATTTATTAAGAAAAGTGTTCCTTGATAAAAATAACTATTCAATTATTGAAATTGATGGAAAAACTGTCTCACATACATTAATTAATAAGCAAAAATTAAAATCCATTGCATAAGATTTTTTATCAGTAAATCTAATAATCTGTTATTAAGTAATGATGGATTTTTTTAAAAATTTTTTTCTTTTATTATTATTGATGATTTTATTATCTTGTTCAAAAGATGATAGAGTTACTATATTAGAAGAAAAAGATTTAGATCAGCAAATGATTGAATTGTACAATGAAGCATACGATGAATTTCTGAATGGAGATACTTTGTATGCAGCAAAAAAGTTTAATGAGGCAGAACTTATTTTTCCTCAATCAGACTGGGCTCCTATTGCAGCTTTGATGAGTGCATATGTTTATTATTCTGATGATTATTATTCTGATGCAATTTATGAATTAGAAAGATTTTTAAAAGTATACCCAATTCACAAAGATATCGATTATGCTCATTTTTTATTGGCTATGTGTTACTATGAAAATATAGTAGATGAGAAGAGAGATTTAAACCCATTATTGAAATCAAAAAGAGAGTTTGAATTTATTATTCAAGAATATCCAAATACTGATTTCGCTTCTGACGCAAAATTTAAAATTGATTTAATTAATGATAGATTGGCGGGTAAAGAAATGTATATAGGAAGACATTATCTAAAAAGTCAGAAATGGATACCAGCAATTAATAGATTTAAAAATATTTTAGAAAATTATGAAACAACAGTGTATGTTGAGGAAGCTTTACATAGATTAGTGGAAACTTATTATATGATTGGTCTAGAACCTGAGGCAAAAAAGTATGCTAACTTATTAGGATATAACTACCAATCAAGTGATTGGTATAAAGCCTCATATAAGATTTTTAATAAAGATTATAGTTTTTCGGAAAAAAAATTTTCTGAAATTAAGAAGAAAGATAAAGAGTCTTTATTTAAAAGATTTGTTGGAAAATTTAAAAAACTTTTCAATTAGATGGAAAAAAAAAAAATTGAAAATAAATATCTAAAAAAAATAGAATTCATAAAAAAATATAATAAACATTATTATGATAAAAATTCACCTCTTGTAGATGATCATAAATATGATGAATTAAAAAAAGAAATATTAAATCTTGAATCAAAATATGAATTCTTAAAAAGTAATTTCTCCCCATCACAAATAGTTGGATTTAAGCCTTCAAGGAATTTTAAAAAAATTTCACATAAGGTTCCAATGCTTTCATTAGCAAATGCTTTTAGTGAGGAGGATTTGCAGAATTTTGAAAAAAAAATTTTAAACTTTTTATCAGAAGATAAAAATTTTAAAATTTCTTACAGTGCTGAACCCAAGATAGATGGTATTTCTGCTTCTTTGACTTACAAAAATGGTAAATTTACAAAAGGTTTATCTAGAGGTGACGGTAAAGAAGGTGAGGATATTACTGCAAACCTTGCTACCATTAAAGATATACCAAAAGAAATTTTAATAAATAATTTCCCAGAGGAAATCGATATTAGAGGAGAGGTATTTATTCAAAACAGTGATTTCAAAATTTTAAAAGAAAAATTTGCAAATCCTCGAAATGCTGCCTCCGGATCTTTAAGGCAAAAAAATCCAAAAGATACCTCTAAAATTCCATTAAAATTTATTGCTTATACCTTTGGGTTTGAAAAAGGTTTACTGGTAAAAAATCAGTTTGAGTATTTAAAAAAATTAAACGACTGGGGTTTTAAAACAAATCCTTTCAATAAACTTATTGCAGGAATAGAAAATCTATTAATTAATTATAATGAAATTGAAAAAAAAAGATCTGAAATTAATTTTGATATAGACGGTATAGTTTATAAGATAAATGATTTTAAGCTTCAAAAAAGACTGGGTAATGTTGCTAACGCTCCAAGATGGGCTATAGCTCATAAATTTTCATCAAATAAAACAATATCGAAAATTTTAAATATTGATATTCAAATAGGCAGAACTGGAGCCTTAACACCAGTTGCAAAAATCGAGCCAGTTAATATTGGCGGTGTTGTTGTATCTAATGCCACACTGCACAATGAAGAAGAAATTAATCGCAAGGATATTAGAATTGGAGATACAGTTGTAGTTGAGAGAGCAGGAGATGTTATCCCACATGTTATTTCAGTAGATGTAAAACAGAGAAGTAAAAAATCGAAAAAATTTGAATTCCCACTTAAATGTCCATCTTGTGGATCCAAGACCGTTAAAGATTTTAATTCAACAACAAAAAAAAAAGATGCAGTGAGGAGATGTTCAAGAGAAGGTTATGGGTGTGAAAAAGTTGCAATAGAAAAAATAAAACATTTTGTATCTAAAGAAGCTTTTAATATAGATGGATTTGGTAAAAAAATTGTAGAAAACTTTTGGAAATTAAATTTAATAAAATTGCCTCACGATATATTCAAACTTAATTACACAAAAATCGAAAATTTAGATGGTTGGGGACGACAATCTGTTGCTAATCTAAAATATTCAATAGATTTAAGAAAAAATATTTCTTTTGAGAGATTTATTTATGCTTTAGGCATAAGGCATATTGGTCTAGAGAATGCTAAACTTATATCAAGAAATTTAAAAACATTAAAAAATTTTTTCTTATTATCTAAAAAACAAAACTTTAGAGATTTACTTGATATTGATGGAATTGGTGAAACTCAAATAAATTCAATTAAAAATTTCTTTTCAAATAATACAAATATAAGAGTTTTAGAAGAACTTGAAAAAATTCTGTTTGTGAAAGATGCGATTATTAAAAAAACTCATGGTTTATTGAATAATAAAACTTTTATGTTAACAGGTAAACTTGAAGGAATAAGTAGAGCTGAGGCTAAATCTTTAATTGAAGAAAATTCTGGCTCAATAGTAAGTAACGTTTCGAAAAAACTTGATTATTTAATTAGTGGAGAAAAACCAACAAAAAGAAAAATAGATGCTGCAAAAGATTTGAAAATAAAAATTTTGGATCAAAAAGAATTTCTTAAATTATTGAATTGAGGTCAAGAGCCACTTTTTTTCATTATTATTTAAATACTTTGATAACTTCGAGTAAACTAGTAAATGATATTTAAATAAATAATTTTTCTCTTTTTTAGATAGTAAATTATGATTAATTAAATCATTATCAATTGGAGCGAGAGTTAAATTTTCAAAAAATAATTTTTTTTTACTTTTTTTTACATAGACTAAATTTTCAATACGAATTCCAAATTGATTTCTTTTATAATATCCAGGTTCATTACTTAAAATCATACCCTCTTGGAACTTAATTTTGTTATATTTTGATATTGCTTGAGGACCTTCATGCACATTTGAAAAAAATCCTACCCCGTGTCCAGTTCCATGCTCATAGTCTAGATTAAATTTTTTAAGATATTTTCTAGCATCAATATCAATTAATTTTCCATATTTGGCTTTACTTAAATTTGATGATGCAACAGAAATATGGCCTTTTAGAACCTGAGTAAAAATATTTTTTATCTTTAGTTTTGGAGTTGAAAAACAAATTGTTCGAGTAACATCGGTTGTGCCATATTTATATTGACCACCAGAATCACATAGAAAAATATCATTTTTTAAAATTTTTTTTGCCCTGTTCTTCGTTGCCCTATAATGTACTATTGCACCATTGCCTCCAGCTCCAGCAATGGTATTGAAACTTGGGAATAAATAATTTTTATTCATTTTTCTGAATTTTTCTAATTTATTTTGAGCTTCAAATTCAGTGACTATTCTTTTGTTTATTTTTTTCATCCAATAAAGGAATTTAGTTAAAGCAACTCCATCATAAATATGACTTCTGATCATATTTTTAATTTCTATTTTATTTTTTATTGATTTCAAAAGATAAACTGGATCCTCTTTTTTTATTACTTGAAGTTTAGATTTAAAAAAATCTTCATAAAAAATCGAACAAGTTTTCCTATCAATAATAATTTTTTTTTTATCTATTTTTCTTAAAAAATTTTTAAAATTTATTGGATCAATAATTTGATTTTTCTTTATCTTTTTTTCTCTACATAATAATGAAGTTTTATTTTTTTTTGATACCAAAAATATATTACGTGTTTTGTCTACAAGTAAATGACAATTTGGTATGGGACTATTTGGGTTATCCCATCCTCTAATATTTAGTAACCAAGCTACATTTTCAGGTGCGCTGATGAATAAATAGTCTGCCCGATTCTTTTTAATAAATGAAATAACTTTTCTTAATTTAACTTTGTAATTTTCACCTGCAACTTTGTCTGTAAGAGAGTAAAATGGTTTTTTTGACTGTGAAAATTTTCTATCAATTCTATCAATTAAATTAATATTTATTTTTTTTATCTTGTTATTTTTAAGAAAGAATTTTTTTACTTGATCAGAAGTAAATAGTTTTGGATCAATACCCAAGATTTTACCTTTAAATATGTTACAATCATTAATTTTAGAATATTGAATAATTTTAAAATTTTTTCCTGATTGTATTTCGGCTTGAATAGAATATCTTCCATCGACAAACAAATAATTTTGGGTTTTTAAAATAATTGCAAATCCAGCTGAACCATCAAAGTTTGAAATTATTTTAAGCCTATCTTTGGAGGAATATTCTGAGAAAAATTCATCATTTTTTGGGACTACATAACCATCGATTTCGTATTTTTTAAAACTTTTTTTTAACTGCTTTAATCTTTTTGTTATCATTTTATTCTTTTTTGATATCTTATCCATCCTGGACTTCTCTCGTTATCCTCAATTTCAAAGTCTTGATTAAATTCAAAATCCTCTACCTCATCACTTTTTTCGTCAAAGAAAGAATTTTTTTCAACATATTTCTCTGGAAGTTCATCAATAAATCTAGATGCCATACTATCAATCCAATCTCCTTGATAAAATCTATTCATAGAAAACGAAATTATTGCTTTTTTTTTTGCCCTAGTAATTCCAACATAAGCTAACCTTCTTTCCTCCTCCAAACCATTTTGACCTTTTTCTTCAATAGATTTTTGGTGAGGAAAAAGACCTTCTTCCCAACCTGGTAAAAAAACAACATCGAACTCTAATCCTTTAGATCCATGCATAGTCATCATATTCACTTTTTCTCCTTCCCAATCTTGATCAATAGATGTAGCTAAGGAAACATGTTCAAGAAAACTTTCTAAATTATCAAATTCCTTCATAGCACTTAATAGTTCTTTAATATTTTCTAATCTATTTTCATTTTCTAAATCTTTTTTATTTTTTAAAACAGCTGAATAACCTGACTCATCTAAAACTGTTTGTAATAATTTTACATGATTTATTTTTTGTTGATTTAATTGATTTCTCCACTTTGTTAACATGTTAAGAAATGAACCAAGACCTATTTTAGCTTTAGGTTTGATTAAATTTTCTTCGATCATCTTTTTGGAAGAAGTTTCTAAATTAAGATAATTTTTTTTTGAATATTCATGAATAGATTTAATGGTGCTATCTCCTATTGCACGTTTTGGATTATTTACAATTCTCTCAAAAGCCAAATCATCTTTGCTTTGATAAATAAGCCTCAAATACGCAACACAGTCCTTAATTTCTGCTCTTTCATAAAATTTTGTTCCACCTAAAATTCGATATGGCAAACCTACTTTTAAAAATCTTTCTTCAAATTCTCGAGTTTGAAATATTGCCCTCACAAGAATAGCTATATTATTCAAGGAATACTTTTTTTTTATTTTTTCTATTTCATCAGAGACACCAATAGCTTCATCTTTTCCATTTTTAAAACAATTTAATATAACTAAATCTCCTTCTTCCATTGTTGTTTTGAGATTTTTCCCTACTCTATTTTGATTATTTGAAATTAAATTTGAGGCTACAGAAAGAATGTTTTGAGTTGATCTATAATTTTCTTCAAGTCTAATTACTTTTGTATTATTATAAATTTTATCAAATTCTAAAAAATTTTTAATCTCAGCACCACGCCAACTATAAATTGATTGATCATCATCACCCACACAACATATATTTTTATTTTTCTCAGCTAATAAATTTAACCACCTACTTTGAATAAAATTTGTATCTTGATACTCATCAACTAATATATATCTAAAATTTTTTGAGTATATCTCTCTTAAATCTAAATTTTTTTCTAAAATTTTTACGGCATGTAAAATTAAATCTCCAAAATCACATGAGTTAAGATCTAATAACTTTTGCTGATAGATTTTATAAATTGGTAAAATAGTTTTTTCATAGATATCTTTTGAATTTATTTTTACTTCATTAGGATAAAATCCTTTGTTTTTCCATTTATCAATAATAGCAAGAATATATCTTGGTGCTAATTGCTTAACGTCAATATTTTCTGCTTTACAAATATTTTTGATTAGACGTGTTTGATCATCAGTGTCAATAATTGTAAAATTTGAATTTAGATTTACTGCAGTTGCATGTTTTCTTAAGAGCTTTGCACATATTGAATGAAAAGTTCCAAGCCATGATAAGCCTACTGCAGCTGATCCTAGCATTTTACTGACTCTCATCTGCATCTCTTTTGCTGCTTTATTAGTAAAAGTGACAGCAAGAATTTGATTTGGAAAAGCCTTTTTCTCCCTGATTATATTTACGATTCTTGAAGTTAAAACTTTAGTTTTGCCTGATCCAGCTCCAGCGACGATTAATAATGGCCCGTCCAAGTGCATAACAGCTTCTTTTTGAGCTTTATTGAGGTTTTTTAAAAATTCAGAGTTTACCATTTAAAATATTTTACTATAAGTTGAGCAAACAATCATAAGTAAAGATAATATGTTTGCAAAAAGACTTAAGAAACAATTTTTATCAATAAATAATTCAATAGAAAGCTTTTTTAATCAAATTAAGCAGTTATTTGAAAAAATTAAAAAAACAAAATTTGATCCGAATAATAGAGCTTTTTTGATATTTGGTTTAATCGTAATTTTAATTTTCACTCTTTTCTCTATACCTTCATTTTATGATAAAAATATAATTAAATCAAAAATAAAGAATCAGATCTACAATTTATATGATGTTGAAATCAGGTTTAATGAAAAATTGAATTTTAGCCTTCTACCAAAACCTCATTTTGTTACAAAAAATTTTTCAATAATTGAGGAAGATAAAGAAATTGCAAAAGTAAAAAATTTTAAAGTATACATATCGAATAAGAGTTATTTTGCGTTTAACGATATAAATATTAAGGACTTAATACTCAATAAAGCAGAATTTCATTTGAATGAAAAAAATATAAATTTTTTTAAAAAATTTTTATTTACTGATCCAAGTGAAAATAAAGTTGTTATTAAAAACAGTAAAATTTTTTATAAGGATTTAAATGATGATGTGTTATTTATTTCTAAAATTTTTGAGAGTAAATTTTTTTATGATTATAATAAACTAGAAAACAATTTATTATCTAAAAATGAAATTTTTAATTTACCATTTAATTTACAAGTAAAAAATAATTATTTTAACAAAAAAATATCTATTTACCTGGACTCAAATCAAATTAGATTAAGAGCATCAAATGAAACTAATTATAAAGATGATGTTAAAAATGGTTTAGTAGATATAGGATTAATAAATAAAAATACGAAATTTAATTATCAATTAGATAAAAAGTCAATTAAATTTAATTCAATTGAAAAAGATTTGTATAGTGGTCGAATAGATTTTAAACCTTTTTACTTTTCATCAAAATTAAACTATGAAAATTTAAGTTTAAAAAAGATAATAAAAAATAAATCGTTCTTAATTGAATTATTAAAATCTGAAATTTTGAATAATGAAAATTTGAACATAAATTTAGACTTAAACATTAAAAATATTTTAGACTCAGACAAATTAAAAGATTTATCTGTAAAAGTTGAAATAATTGAAGGGAATTTAAGTTTTTCTAATTCAGAACTTAAATGGAATGATAATATAAAAATTAAACTTAGTCAGAGTTTTTTAGATATAAGTGATAATGATATTAGTTTATTTGGAAAGTTAATCTTTGAATTTAAAGATATACAAAATTTTTATAGATTTTATCAAGTAAAAAAAATTAATAGAAAAAAACTAAAAAAAATTGAAATTGATTTTGTTTATAGCTTAATTGGAAATGATTTTAGATTTGATAATCCAAAAATAGATAATAGTATCAGTGAAGATCTTGAAAAATTGATTGAGAATTTTAATAATAAAAAAGTTAGAGTTTTTAATAAGATTACTTTTAAAAATTTTTTAAATGATTTTTTCAGTGCTTATGCAGGATGAATCATTTTTCGAGGATCAACTATTCTATCATAATCTTTTTCTTTAATAAGCCCAGTTTTTAAAGCTTCTTCTTTAAGAGTAGTTTTGTTTTTAAGAGCCATCTTTGCAATTTTTGCAGAATTATCATAACCAATATGTGGCGCTAGCGCAGTGACCAGCATCAATGAGTTGTCTAAAAATTTTTTTATTTTAGATTTATCTGCTTTTAAACCTTTAATACAATAGAGAGAGAAGTTTTTTGTGCTGTCAGCTAATAAATCTATTGACTGTAAAATATTATGAGCAATTAGAGGTTTAAAAACATTTAATTCAAAGTGCCCATGAGAACCTGCCATTGTGATTCCATTATGATTACCTATTACCTTAACACAAACCATAGTGACAGCCTCTGATTGAGTTGGATTTATTTTACCTGGCATAATTGAAGAGCCAGGTTCATTTGCGGGTAAAATTAGTTCACCATAACCTGCTCTTGGACCCGATCCTAAAAATCTAATATCATTGGCAATTTTCATAAGACACACAGCCATGGTATTTAAAGATCCAGAAAAATTTACAATTTCGTCATGTGCTGCTAAGGCTGCAAATTTATTTCTGGTTGGTTTAAATGGTAGTTTAGTGATTTTTTTTATCTCATTAATCACTTCTTTATCAAAATTTTTTTTACTATTTATTCCCGTCCCAACAGCAGTACCACCTTGAGCTAAAAAATAAATTTCACTTAAAGCTCCTTTAATTCTAGATATACAGTTTTCAAGTTGAGATTGATAACCAGAAAATTCTTGTCCTAAAGACAAAGGTGTAGCATCTTGTAAATGAGTTCTTCCAACTTTAATTATTTTTTTAAATTTTAAAGCTTTTTTTTTTAATTCTTTATTAAGCAATTCTAATGAAGGTAATAACTTTTTCTTTGTTTCGATTGCTACAGCAATATGCATTGCTGTAGGGAATACATCATTTGTTGATTGAGATTTATTTACATGATCATTAGGATGAACTGGTTTTTTTGTTCCTTTTTTTCCTCCTAAAATTTCTATTGCTCTATTTGCTATTACTTCATTTACATTCATATTTGTTTGAGTTCCAGAACCTGTTTGCCAAACTTTCAAAGGAAAGTGTTGATCTAACTTACCAGAAATTATTTCATCTGAAGCTTTTATAATTGCTTTTGAAATTTTTGGTTCTATCTGTTTTTCTTTTACATGAACAATTGCTGCAGCTTTTTTAACTACGGCAATAGATTTAATTAAAACTGGTCTAACTAAAAAATCTCCAATATCAAAATATTTTTTTGACCTTTGAGTAGAAGCGCCCCAATATTTATCGTTAGGGACATTTATTGATCCTATACTGTCAAATTCTTTTCTTAATTTCATTGATTAATAAGTAATTATTAAATTAATATAAATATACATTAAATTTATAAAACTTACAGGAGCAATATGTCAAATTTTATTAAGGTTGGAGTTTTCATGAAAACTTTTGGTCAAGAAGTCAAAAATAAACCCTCTTTTAGCACGGATAAAATCAATAAATTGAGGATTGATCTGATTAACGAGGAGCTTGAAGAATTAAAAGAAGCAATAAAGCAAAAAAATTTGTTAGAAGTTGCTGATGCTCTCACTGATATTTTATATGTTACTTACGGAGCAGGGCACGCATTTGGCATTGATTTAGATAAGTGTTTTGATGAAGTTCAGAATTCAAATATGAGTAAATTAGATGAGGATGGGAGCCCGATTTATAATGAGTCTGGAAAAGTCATGAAAGGGCCAAACTATTTTAAACCAAATCTTTCAAAATTTATTAGTTAATTTTAATTTGAAGCCATTGTGGTATTAAAATTTGAAATAACCCTTTTTGTCCTTTAAGTGTTTGATCCTTTTCAAAATTTTTATCTAAAAATTTAATTAATGCAAAAGGATAATCATCATCTATTAAAATTTTTCCAATTTCAACCTTATTAGAATAAATTTTTTCATCTTCACAAACTGTTCCCTCAATAATATTTATTGGTAATAATCTTTTAGAAAGTTTGTTTTTTAACTTAATCCTAGCAGTGTTTTCTTGACCAACATAACAGCCTTTTCTAAAATCAATTCCATTAAGCTCTTCATAATTACACTCAATACCAAATAATTTATTTTGTAACTTATTTAAATTTTTTGGTACAATTCCAAGATTGTGACTTTTGGTATAGTAGTTTTCAACTTTATCATCTTTTAAATCTAGTTTTTTCAATGATAAATAAAGTTTTTCTAAATTGATAATTAATCTTGCGCCTAAATCTTTATTTCTTGGATCTAAAATAATAGGGTCTTCTCTGTATTTAAATGTAAAACCCAAAATATCTTTTGAATTCTCAATTGAAAGGTATTTGTCATAAGCAAAACTTGCAACAACAAACTCATTACTTAAATTTAAAATTTCTACTTTTGATCTAATTTTATACATATTAAGTTGTTCAAATATTTCTTTAGATTGAGTTTTTTCACAATCGATAAAGTAGCCTGATTTATGTTTTACTATTATGAACTCATAAAGAAACTTACCTTGTGGAGTTAATAATGATGCAAAACAACTTGAATTATCAGTTACCTTATTCATGTCGTTTGTTATAAGATTTTGCAAAAAATCTTTTGCATCTGAGCCATTTACGTAAAGTATTGACCTATCTTCTAATATATAAACACTATTTTTCATATTTGCTTGATCATCATTTTTAATATAATTACTTTTTTCAAAAATGTTAGATCTTATAATTAAAAATGGGCAATGCTATATTGATGGCGATTTAAAGAATGTAGATGTTGCTGTAAAGAATGCCAAAATTCATCAGATAGGTGAAATTTCTGAACAGGCAAAAAATATAATTGATGCTAAAAACTTAACAGTTTTACCAGGGTGCATAGACACACAAACCCATTTTAGAGAACCTGGCTCAACAGATACGGAAGATCTTCATTCTGGAAGTAGAGCTGCTGTTGTAGGAGGAATTACAGCTGTGTTTGAAATGCCAAATACCAACCCACCTACGTCGACAAAAAAAGAATTTCAAAGAAAATTAGATCTTGCAAAAAAAAGAATGTATTGCAACTACGCTTTTTATTTTGGAGCAACAGCAGACAACGCAGATGAGTTATCAGATTTAAAAAATTTAGAAGGTTGCTGTGGAATTAAACTTTTTGCAGGTTCTTCAACTGGTAATCTTTTGGTTGCTGATGAAAAAGATATTGATACTGTATTTAAAAATTGTTCAAAAGTTGTTGCAGTTCATTCAGAGGATGAAGAAATTTTAAATATCAATAAAAAATTAATTAAAAATGGTAATGTGCATTCTCATCCAATTTGGAGAAGTGTTGAATGTGCAATGTCTTCTACTAGAAGAGTCGTTAGAATTGCTGAGAAATATAACAAAAAAGCACATGTGCTTCATATTACTACAAAAGAAGAAATTGATTTTTTATCACAACATAAAGGCAATATTACTTTTGAAATTACTCCACAGCACTTAACTATATATGCACCAGAATGTTATGATAATCTAGGAACGTATGCTCAAATGAATCCTCCTATTAGAGAAAAAGCACATTACGATCGATTATGGTATGCTGTTAAAAATAATCTAAATGACACTATAGGCTCAGACCATGCTCCTCATTTAAAAGTAAATAAAGATAAAACGTATCCTAACTCACCCTCAGGGATGCCAGGCGTGCAAACGCTTATGCCAGTTATGTTAAATCACATCAATGATGGAAAGTTATCTCTTAATCAATTAATGAGTCTTGTATGTGAAAATCCAGTTAAAATTTTTGGAATAAAGAATAAAGGATTTATTAAAGAAGGATTTGATGCTGACTTTACTATTGTGGACATGAATAAAGAAA
>MDTC01198705.1_pt1 | contig 15367 bp, 10 predicted proteins | sample 811181 | NCBI WGS metagenome assembly MDTC01 (sample SAMN05326644, study PRJNA326480) | marine metagenome | isolation source: seawater | place: Pacific Ocean: North | collected 2011
GATTTCGTTAAAAACTGCCAACTCATGAGATAAATCCTCGCAAGCCGGATCAACTGCCATCAGAACTACAAACTCTTTGTGGCGATATCGACTTAACTGGTGGAATTCCCCATCACTGTCGAGCAGAGCAAAATCACCGACCTTGTCAGGGAGCGCAAAAGCCGGGAAAGAAACGAAATTAGCTAAAAAAAGCAACGCTGTTGACACCCGAATTTTCATCTAAATGTTCTCCAAAAAATTAACCACGTATACCAAAATATAATGTCACAAAATCAGATAATGGCTCGGTATTATCCCGCTAAAAATTTATCTTTCTTCCAAGCGTTCGCTTTGTTCTGAAAAACCCTCGATCAAAGCGAAGCGTTTAAACAATTCATACATCGCCCAAACTGCAAGCATTGTGACCACCAGCATCATACCCCAGCGCATTGCAGCAGCCCAAAAAACATTGTCGAAAATGGGCATCTGTATCTGAAAAGCACTAAAATTTTCACCCCGCTCCAGCATCCAGTGCCAAGCACTGTGAGCAACTAAAGCTGACAACAACAACACTCCCGCCCGCTCATTCACAAGCCAACGGAAAATTAAGTGTAGTAAAGGTACACACAACAAAAGAACAAACATCTGGCCAATTTCAACCCCCACATTGAAAGCGAGCAAAGAAGAAAGCAAGTGACCGCCCGCAAACTGCAAGGTTTCGCTGAATAGAAAAGAGAATCCGAACCCATGGATTAAGCCAAACCCAAAAGTCACGAGCCACCTGTATTTAAGCTTTGCACCAACAATGTTCTCGAAAGCCATGTACACAATCGACAAAGCGATTAGAGTTTCTATTAGCGGAGGAAACCACATAAGATTTGGCGCCAGACCAAAAGCAGAACCGATGAGCGTTATTGAGTGGGCAATAGTGAAAGATGTAACCACTGGAATGAGCGCGCGGATACTTCTAATCGGAATCACTAAACAAAACAGAAAAAGGAGATGGTCCAACCCCTCAAGAATATGATCAAAACCCATGGTAATAAACCGTATCGCAGCTTGATGCCAGCGGGGGTCCAATAAAACGACCCCTGGATTTCCCACGAAATTAAAGGCCCGCTCTGTTCCATCGGGGACCAAGAATCTTAGCGCTATTGTTGTTTCATTAGACAGTGTGCTTAAAAGTGGCTCAACAGAAAAATTTCCAACTTCCGAATCGATAGGATAGGAAACCATTACATCAAGAACGCCCTGACGCCAGAATAAATTAACACCATCGTCAAGCGGCACACTCAAAATATTTTGCCGAGCGGATTCATAGTTTAAAAAAGAGCGGTCAGAGGGCAAAGAAACTCGAACCGCCTCGATTTTTTTCTCCGCTAATAATTCACCGTCCTCATAGAAACTGATCGATTCTGTTATATAAACGCGAGCGGCTTCATTTATCGCAAATTCAGCTTCAGAAAATCTCAGGTACCCGGGCCCTCTCAACGGAAAACTTATTTCTCCAAAAGCCTCCATAGGCACCCGAAGTATAACGGTAAGAGTTTCACCGGCAGGTTTAACAAACCCATTGACGGTAACGCGACTCGGAATATCATGGGAAAGGCCAAGGTTCGGAATTAAAAACATAAAACCCAGATACACAGCTGTAATCAATCCTCGTGAAATCTTTTTGCAAGACCTCCGCTTACTCGCACTCAGGTACGCACTAAACCTATAAACCCAAGCAAATATCCTTCTAACCTTATTCATAAACATATTTACCATATAAATTTCCTAACCGAAGTAACAGGTGTTCCTCTCGCGACAGACAAAAAACCGCAGACTCCTCGCACGATAAAAATGACACATTCAGTCACATTTTACGCCTTTCAGATAGCCAATGATTGAGTATACTGTCTGCGCAGAAATGAGTATACTCGAGCAAGTGGTGGCGTTGCATCGCCTAACACCGTGTATCCAAGGAGGATTTCAATAATGAAAAATAAAAAACTTATCATAGGGTCAGCGCTGTTCGGCGTGCTAATAGCCTTGGGTCTTGCGCAGTCAAAGTTACAAGAGCCAAGTGTCGCCGCTAGCAATGCTGTTATGGCCCCGCACTTTTTAGTTGACCCCTACTGGCCCAAGCCGCTGCCCAATAATTGGGCGATGGGCAACACCATCGGGGTGGACGTTGATGAGCGCGACCATGTATTCGTAGTGCATCGTAACGACGCCTCACAATTCGGCGGCAACACAGAAATCGGCCTCCAAGGCGGAGTTGCAGAATGCTGCACCCCAGCGCCACCGATCATAGAATTCGATGCCGCAGGAAATGTTGTAAATGCGTGGGGCGGTCCGGTAGAAGGCGCGCCGTATATATGGCCTGCATCAAACCATGGTATTGAGATTGCTCCCAACGGAGACGTCTGGATTGGCGGAAATGGCGGCGGGGATTCCCATGTCCTCGTATTTTCAAGAGACGGTGAATATATTCGCACGATCGGTATTCAAGGGGAAGGAAGAGACAGTAACAGCCAAACACACTTTTCTCGAGTCGCAGAAATAGCGATAGACGAAGAAGCAAACGAAGCATACTTTGCTGATGGATACAGAAATCGTCGAGTTGCAGTGGTTGATGTGGCTACTGGCGCGTTTAAGCGATACTGGGGTGCTTATGGAAACACTCCTGATGACGATGCTGATGTTACTTATGTTCCAGGTCAGCCGGGGCCTCAGCAATTTCGCGGACCCGTTCACTGTGCCGAACCCTCGGACGATGGCTTAGTTTATGTCTGCGACCGTGGCGCTGACCGAGTTCAAGTTTTTCGCAAAGATGGAACCTACGTTCGCGAAGTGGTTTATAACCCGGCAACATTGAATCAAGGCTCCACTTGGGATATTGCATTCTCAAAAGACGCCGATCAAAAGTATATCTATCTGGCTGACGGACAGAACTTCAAAATCTCTGTCATTGACCGCGAATCGATGGAGGTGCTTTACACGTTCGGGCAGGGCGGAAGACAGCCTGGCACTTTCTACGCCCCTCACAGTATCGCCACAGATTCAGACGGCAACATATACACGACGGAAACCTATGAAGGCAGCCGAGTTCAAAAATTCATGAACCAAGGAATTAGGGCTGTAACAGTCAGGAATAACGCACCAACGTGGCCCGCAAGCGAGCTTTAAGCAGGCATATTTGGTAACCAAAAGCCGGACTGGGCATTATTAACCAGTTCGGCTTTTTAGTGGACACGACTTTTTGCCCAAAGACCGCAAATTACTAGATGGCAAACATAGCGATTTTAGAGGCAGCCAAGTTTTTCATCCAGGGTTTCCAACGCAACGTTGCCGACCCTTGGCATGAACATTAGACCAGTTGCCTCCTGAATTTGCTTGCGAGTTGCAAGCCGCTCACAGTGATGAACATGAACTGGCAAATCTGCTTCAAACAAAAAATAGCTAACCTCTCCGCTGATCGTATGAACTACCTTAAAATAACTATCCGGAAAGGAGTAATCTGATCCTAGTTGAGAACTGTTACCGTCAATGTCCTGTTTAAAGATTGGCCCAGCTATGACGTATAACTCTCCCTGCCGAGCCACTAAATTTCGTGATGCCCACTCCAGTCCAGCCCACGCTCCACTGGCAAGCGCCGAGGGCATCAAAACACTATTTGTTGCGTAGTTGCTGCTCAGCCAATAGGGTGTGCCCGCAAAATTTACCAGTGGTGCCAACTGCACGCGCACAGACCCCCGTTTCTCAAGGTTCGCGAATTCTTTGGCACTCAAAGTGCTCTCTGACACATTTTCGACAATTATCCCTCGCGGCAAACCTGTCGCAATACCTACCCCTTCAGCAACCATGTGGTAGGCAACCCAAGCTGGAGCAAGGTTTTTTGTGTTGTAAGATAAAGCGTAGGTTTGCCGAAAGATCAATCTGTTGTCTTCCGCATCAGATATTGGACACCCCTGTGGGCAGTGAACTACTCTGTAGTCTGCCCCAATGCTCAAATTTGTTAAACTCATTAAAATTAAAATTCCCACCAAACGGGGAGCACCTATTGAGGGTCGCCGAAACGCACACTCAATATTCATAAAGCTTTTATAAACCATCATTATTGCAATCTCTTAATCATTATTGAGCGTAAGATTTAACTAATGTAAGTATGCGTTTAATCGTTGAATGACGACGTTACCAATAGTACCATTTAGCCTAAACGATAAGGTGAGAAAAAATACGCACTGCAACAACTGGAAAGGCCTATAACAGCGAGCTTCCAAGTGGGTTTTGCACTTGCGGTGTTTTTAAATTGGGTAAAGGGGAATGTACATGATCACACGTAGTACGGAAACAAAAGGACCTCGAAAACAATTGGTATGTTCCGCCCTGTCGGCTCTGCTTGCAGTCTGTTGCCTGAGCTCCTCAGTTGCTGGTGAAGCGATTACTGATTTTTCTCTCATCGATCATCAAGGCCGGTTTTTCCAACTCAGTCGGCATTCGGATCAGAACGCAGTCGTTATAGTCACGCTCAGCGAGAATAAGCGAGATTTATCCCGATTTGCGAAGGATTTGAGTAGCCTGGCCGAGCAGTTTAAAGACAATGACATAGAGTTCTTCTTCATGGACTCTTCGGGGGCACATGACAAAGCGCTACTCTCGGACATTGCGAGTGAGGCAAAGTTATCTGTTCCAATTTTGATTGATGACACGCAGCTTATCGCTGAGGCGCTGGGAATTACGAGAAGCTTGGAAACGATAATTATAAATCCGAAGAGCAAGGAATTAGTTTTTCGAGGAGCGCTTAACGATCGGTTTGTTCTGGGAAGCAAAGCAAGAAAAGCTAAAGTGCATTACGCTGGCGATACCCTGTCTCAAATGCTGGCGGGTTCAAAGCCACTGACAGATGAAATGGAAAGCAAAGGTGAACCTATAAATTTCAGTGATAAAGCTTCGCGAGTTGCTGCCCTAACTTATGAAAATGACATTGCTCCGATACTAAAACAACGTTGCGTGAGCTGTCACGTCGAAGGCGGCATAGCGCCATTTGCGATGAGTAACCACCAGATGATCAAAGGGTGGTCCCCGATGATCCGAGAAGTCCTAATGACCAAAAGGATGCCACCGGGACAAATCGACAAGGAATACTCAAACGAATTTCACTCTGTAAATCAAATATCTGTGGAAGAAACACAAAAACTGGTGCACTGGATCGAAGAAGGAGCAGTGCATTCTGGTGCGCGCGACCCATTGGCTGAACTCAGTATTACACCCAAAAAGTGGGCGTATGGTGAGCCCGACATGATCGTAAAAATTCCTCCACAACAGATCCCAGCGACAGGCGTGCAAGACTACAGAAATTTGGTTGTGCCCCTAGACTTAGAAGAAGATGTTTGGGTGAAAGCTGTCGAGTTTGTAGCTGGCGACACCACAGTCCTTCATCACATCATTGCTTGGGCTAGTGCTCCACAAGGTCGAGGCGGGGGTGCTTTTGGTCTTTTAAATCAAGGAATTGGCCTTGGCGCTTACGCACCGGGGAATTCTATTAACACCTACCCTGAAGGCTCTGGTTTTCCTCTCGAGGTCGGTAGTGGGTTGCGGCTGCAAATGCATTACACCACCTCAGGAAAAGAAGCAACGGATGCTTCCGAAATAGGCATCTACCTTTGGGACGAGGAGCCAGAGAAACGAGTATTAGGGGGATCAGCTGCGGATTTAGATATCAGTATTGCTCCGTTTGAAGCCGATCACGAGATGGTCGCCTCAAAGAAATTTAGGAAGGACGCCTACCTCACAATGGTTGGGCCTCACATGCACTATCGAGGTACAGATGCTAACTTTAAGCTTATTTACCCCGATGGAGTCACAGAGGAAATTTTAAATGTCCCGAACTACCAGTTCAACTGGCAAAAGACTTACGATTTCAAAGAACCGAAATTCATACCCGCCGGGACAGAAATGGTATTCCGTGCAACTTTTGACAACTCGGAAATGAATCCATCAAACCCTGACCCATCGGACGAGATATCGTGGGGCGAACAGTCTTGGCAAGAAATGTTTTTTGGGTTCTTTCGATATATAGACGCCGAGAATGGCGATTGAGCCTTGTTTTACCCACCCCGGGCTCTTTTATAAAAGAGCTCGGGATGTTCAATACTTACAAGTTAAAGACGCCTACCCAAGTTACTCCCTAAGCTTCAACAAATAAACAGCAAGATTCTCTCTGGTAAATAGAGCTGTTAGATGGATGTGCGTAGACTATTGAGTTTATTTGTGGCAGATTTTTCTGAATCGCAAACTGGAGTTTTCATGAAATTTAGCAAGTTACCCGCGCTAATCGCGAAAGGACAATCTGTCTGTTGCACCCTACTCTTTTGTTTCGCTTCGAGTTCAGCGGACACAACACTTCTGAAAAATGTTAATGGCTACACCCTGGACGAGAACAGAAATTTAAAAAGATTCAATGCGATCCAGTTTACCGGGGATAAGATTGATCGAACATTCAATGCGGATAGTGAGTCGCTTAATTTCGCTAATTATGACGAAATAATTGATATCAACAACCACCTATTAATACCTGGGCTGATAGACTCTCACGGACACATTCTTAGCTTTGGTCTAAGTCTGCTTCGGACCGATCTTGTCGGCGCCTCATCAGAGACCGAGGCAGCTGGACGGGTTGAAGAATTCGCATCAAAAAATCCAACTCTCAGCTGGATTCAGGGCCGAGGCTGGAATCAAGTCCTTTGGGAAAACAAAGAGTTCCCCAGTATAAAAAGCCTTGACGAAACGACCACAACAAAACCTATTTGGCTTACGCGAGTTGACGGTCACGCTGGCTGGGCCAATAGCGCAGCCATCGAAATAGCCGGGGTAACTGAGTTCACTGAAGACCCTGAAGGCGGTCAAATTATTCGAGACCCATCCGGCAAACCTACAGGTGTGTTTGTAGACAATGCGATGAATTTAATTCGGCAACACATCCCCGCGCCGACCCTCCAAGAACAAAAGGTTGCCCTGCAAACAGCGATGCTCGAGCTAGCTGCCTATGGACTGACAAGCGTCCACGACGCGGGCGTAAGTAGTACAACAATTCGTGCCTACAAAGAGCTTGCAAAGGACGGCCCTCTCCCGATCAGAGTGAACGTCATGATAGCTGCGACCGATGAGTTTTTTGAGGATCGTTTAGCTGAAGGAAAGTTTAGGGATGACCATGACACCTTGACGATAAATAGCGTAAAAATCGCGGCAGATGGCGCCTTAGGAAGCCGAGGAGCCGCGCTGATTGACGACTATTCTGATTCGCACGGTCACACTGGACTTTTGCTTCACAGTCAAGAACGCATGCAGTACTTCATGCGCGCAGGAATGAATGCAGGGTTTCAGATTAATACTCATGCGATTGGGGATAACGCCAATATGTTAGTCCTCAACAATTACGAACAGCTGATTTTAGAAACTAACTCTCGCAACCTTCGCCATAGAATCGAACACGCCCAGATCCTTCGCTACGAAGATATAAGTCGCTTTGCGTCGTTAGGAGTAATTCCAGCGATGCAAGCAACGCACGCAACCAGCGATAAAAATATGGCCATAGATCGCCTCGGAGAGACAAGAATCCAAGGAGCCTATGCTTGGAGAAAGCTCCTAGAATCGGGAACACGAATAGCAAACGGATCAGATTTTCCAGTAGAATCACCCAACCCATTTTTTGGTCTTCACGCTTCTGTTACGAGACAAGACAGGAAAAATCAACCGGACAACGGTTGGTTTCCTGAAGAACGTTTAAGCATAGAAGAGGCGTTTGCTAGCTTTACAATTGACGCTGCCTATGCCGGACATCAAGAACGAATTGTTGGAACACTGGAATCGGGAAAGAAAGCCGACTTTATTGTGGTTGATCTTGATATTTTTTCTGCTCCGGATACGCAAATCTGGGAGGCAAAGCCATTGCAAACATGGGTAAATGGAGTTCAAATATCTAATCAAGATCCTTAGAAAATTATACGCCCATACTTGTTTAATTTTTGACTACCATAACTCTTCTTACATCATTACTTTTAAAGTAATCACCAAGGGGCAACAATGGGACCTAAACTCTTAGTACTGCTAATTTTATCTTTAGTCGTCTTTTCAGGTTGCTCTCAAGAAGAACTCGATACTAGTGCATCAGATAAAAGCATTCTGACCGAAGCAGAAATTTCTCGCCTAGAGGCCAGAGCTGAAAGTGTAGAAATCATCCGCGACGAATGGGGCATTCCCCACATCTTTGGGAAAACCGATGCCGACACTGTATTTGGAACACTGTATGCACAAGCCGAGGATGATTTTAACCGTATAGAAGAAAACTATCTCAACGCCATGGGCAGACTGTCTGAAGCGGAAGGTGAGGGAGAGCTATATCGAGATCTTCGAATGAAACTTTTCATCGATCCTAAAACTCTAAAGCAACAATACACAGAGAGCCCGCCATGGCTAAAAAGATTAATGGATGCCTTCGCAGACGGACTTAACTATTATCTACATACACATCCTGAAACAATCCCTCGTGTTTTGTTTCATTTTGAACCATGGATGGCCCTCAGCTTTAGCGAGGGCAGTATCGGCGGAGACATAGAGAGAGTCCAGCTCCAGGATCTCCAAAATTTCTATGGGCCAAATGATCTTGTCGCGCAGCGCAAATCTGCAAACGACAACGAACCGCGAGGTTCCAATGGCTTTGCCATCTCCCCAAAGAATTCCTCATCGGGAAATGCTCTCCTCCTCATCAACCCACACACCTCCTTCTTTTTCCGTTCCGAGGTGCATATGGTCAGTGAAGAAGGATTGAATGCATATGGTGCAGTCACTTGGGGGCAGTTTTTTGTTTATCAGGGATTCAATGAAAAAACAGGCTGGATGCATACATCTAGTCGAGCTGACGCCATCGACGAATACTCAGAGAAAATTATCGAACGCGCAGACGGTTTCTATTACCAATATGGAGACCAAGAGTTAAAGTTGCAGGAGAAGATTGTTGAGCTTAAATTTTTAAAGGCGAACCAGCTACATTCTAGAAAATTTAATGTGTACTTCAGTCACCATGGCCCAATAATAAGATCGGAGGAGGATAGATGGGTAAGTATCAAGCTGATGCAAAAGCCTGTTGAGGCTCTTACACAGTCTTACATGCGAACTCTCGCGCGCAGCTATGAAGACTTTAATGAAACAATGGAGCTTCGCACAAATTCCTCAAACAATACTGTTTTCGCCGATTCCGATGGCAACATCGCTTATTATCATGGAAATTTCATTCCTCGCCGAGACCCTCAGTTTAATTGGAACAGTCCGTTAGACGGGAGCAATCCTCTAACAGAATGGAATGGACTTCATGAACTCGACGAGATGATTACTCTGCTGAATCCGGAGAACGGGTGGATTCAAAACACGAACAACTGGCCATTTTCCGCGGCTGCCGAATTTAGTCCCAAACCAGAGGATTTTCCTGGTTACATGGCCAACAACTCGGAAAACCCTCGTGGCATTCACGCTGTAAGAGTTCTAGAAAACGAAAAAAGTTTCGACCTAAACTCATTATTAGCGGCGGCATACGATTCTCAGCTGCCAGCCTTTGAGCCTTTAATCGAGACCCTAATTGAGACGGCAAAAGAAGAACAACAAAGTGAAAAGATCAATGCTGCAATAAATGTTTTATCAACTTGGGATTTTAGATTTTCACTCGAGTCCGTCGAGACAAGTTTAGCTAGCTTTTGGGGAGACGAGCTCTTTCGAACAGCCCTTCCATTGGCTGCAAGCAATAAAATTAACATTTATGATTTTCTCAATGATGAATCTGCCCCACTGATGCTCGACGCACTAAAGGAGGCCATTAGATTGCTGGAGTCAAGTTTCGGTCATTGGTTGGTGCCGTGGGGAGAAGTAAACCGCTACCAACGAAATAATGGAAACATTGTCCAACAATTCGACGACTCATTGCCAAGCTTACCAGTAGCTTTTGCGTCCTCCCGTTGGGGTTCCTTAGCATCGTTTGGTGCCAGAGCCTACCCGGGCACCAGACGGCTCTATGGAACCAGCGGGAACAGCTTTGTAGCCGCTGTCGAATTCGGAGATCGGGTGAAGGCTCGCGCGATTACGGTGGGTGGACTCAGCAACAACCCTTCCTCTCGCCATTTTAGCGATCAAGCAGAAATGTATACTCGCGGTGAGTTTCGCGATGTCTTTTTTTACCGTGAGGACATCGAGCAGAATTCAGAGAGCTCTTATCATCCTGGGGAGTAAATTACCGCACGACGTTACCCTAAAAGCCCACAGCCGCTCCATCACCCCTCCGGGAATCCGCAGCACCGAGGAATAAGTTTGCGCGCCTATCGTGATAGACAGACATAGCTGCTCCTTGAGAACTTCGCTCTGAAACCTTGTGCCCAAAACTCTTATATAATTGCAAGGTATCTACTGATAAGGCGCCTCTTTCTATCCTCGTTTCATCTGGCAACCACTGATGATGGATTCGGCCAGCTTCAACAGATTCTGCGATATTCATTTTATGATCAAGGACGTTGAGTATAATTTGGAGCGTGGTATTTATGATGGTCTTCCCCCCAGGACTACCCGCCGTAAAAAGTGGCTTTCCACTTTCCGCGATTATCGTTGGCGTCATGCTGGAGAGCATCCGCTTTTGCGGCTGAACAAGATTTGGCAGCGTTCCAATTTGACCAGACAATGTAGTTTCACCCGGCACCGGATTGAAATCGCCCATCTCATTGTTAAGTAAGTAGCCACCGCCTTCGACTACCATTGCAGAACCGTAGCCGAATTCTAGGGTGTAAGTCATGCTCACCATATTGCCTGCTCCATCAACAACCGAAAAATGAGTCGTCTCTTCGCTCTCGTAACGCTGAGCGAACCTCTCAGGGTCGCTTTCAGATGCGGCGCTCATATCAATGGACTCCCGCATAACTTGTGCATATTCCTTACTCATCAAACGACTCAACGGCATGTCATTATTAAAATCTGGGTCACCCAAATGTTGCGCACGATCGGCATAGGCCCTTCGCATGGTTTCCGTCATGACATGAAGTGTTGCCGCAGAATTATGTCCCATAGACTCCAAATCAAACCCTTCAAGGATATTTAACATCTCAACCAAAACCACTCCACCAGAACTCGGGGGAGGCATACTAATTATGTCGTAGCCGCGATAACTCCCGCGTATTGGCTCTCGCTCGATAGCTTCATATTTGGCAAGGTCTTCTTCCGTAATGAGGCCATTATTAGCTCGCATGTAGCTCGCGAAGCGTGCGGCATTTTCTCCCTTATAAAACCCGTCACGGCCCTTTTCTTGAATCATTTCCAACGTGTGCGCTAAATCAGGTTGCTCCCAATTATCACCGAGCTCGTATAAAGACCCGTCAGGTCGAGAGAACTTAGCCTTGGATGAAGGGTAACGGTCAAATCGCGACTTACTCCGCGCAAAACCGGTTGCCAGCGAGTAAGTGATCGGGATCCCCTCTCTCGCTAACGCGACGGCTGGCGCAACTAAATCGCCCCAAGGCAATGAGCCTTGCTCCTGATGTGCTTTCCAAAGCCCCGCGACGGTCCCAGGGACACCAACAGCTAGGACCCCAATATGATTTGAGTTGTTTTGTATTCGACCATTTTCTCCGAGGAACATATCAGCCGTAGCCGCCAAGGGCGCTTTTTCTCTAAAATCAAACGCCGTCGCGTGCCCATTTTCACCGTGATAGATTAGAAAACCGCCGCCGCCAATATTTCCTGCACTCGGCCATGTAACTGCCAATGCGAATGCCGTTGCCACAGCTGCATCAACCGCATTACCTCCTTTAGCGAGCACATCAACACCAACTTGTGAGGCAAGGCGTGAAGCACTAGAAACCATACCATTTTCAGCTCTGACGGGTGTGCGCCCGCCCTCTCCATGACTGATAGCAACTTGCATCAAGCAAAGCACAGTTATCAAAATTTTTATTGTTTTAGTTTGCCGCATAAACTTATTTCCAAATGATATTTTCAACTGCTCAGAGTAGGCAAAAATTTACCGACGCCTCTCTCAATTTGGGTGAGGATTTTAACAGATTGAAACGACAAGCCCTACTAAATTAATACGATCAATTTGCAGAATATGATAAATTTGTCCGCGATATTAAAAAACCAAACAAAAACGCTTACTCGGAGTCCGTCATGAAAAACCAAGCCACCGCCATAAAGTTTTTACCGATCCTTGTATTGACTGCTCTTTTTAGCTGCGGGAATGAGACGAACTCTGACTCGGAAAACGAGCTTGCTGCAGAGTCAGAACAAGAGTTAATTGAGCGCGCAAAGATAATACATGATCAAACAATAACTCTGGACACTCATGCCGACATAAACTCTCAAAATTTTACCCTCGACGTAAACTATACAATGAATCTTGATACCCAGGTTAATCTTGTAAAGATGGAAGCTGGCAAGCTTGACGCCGCATGGTTCATTGTTTACACCGCTCAAAGCACTTTGGACGACGAGGGTTATAAAATAGCCTACGAAAATGCGATTGATAAGTTTGAGGCGATTCATCTTTTGGCCGACCAAATTGCTCCTGATGAAATCGAGTTAGCATACACGTCTGATGACGTTCGACGCATCGCGAAAACAGGGAAGAAAGTGGCGATGATTGGAATCGAAAACGCATATCCAATTGCGCTAGATTTAAGCAATATAAAAGATTTTCATGATAGAGGTGGCCGATACATGTCTCTCGCTCATAACGGACACAGCCAGTTTGCTGATTCACATACAGGTGATGCAGATGGCATTTATCTACACAACGGGCTCAGTGAACTCGGTCGTCAGGCAATCGAAGAAATGAATAGATGGGGTATAATAGTCGACATCTCGCACCCTTCAAAAGAATCTATATTACAAATGTTAGATCTCACTCAGGCACCGGTCATCGCATCGCATTCCTCCGCCCGCGAACTCACTAATCACACACGTAATCTGGATAACGAGACGCTACTGCGAATCAAAGAAAATGGTGGCGTAGTGCAAACGGTTGCTTTTGGGAGCTACATCAACGAAGACCGACGTCAGTATCTCGAACGTGCCGCCAACGATGAAAGTTTAAGTCGTGATGAAGCACCGAAGGCAACCGTTTCGGATTTTGTTGATCACATTGATTTTCTTGTTAACCTGATCGGAGTCGAACATGTCGGAATCGCTTCTGATTTTGACGGTGGCGGAGGAATAGAGGGGTGGAATGATGCATCTGAAACGTTCAACGTGACTTTAGAGCTAGTCCGACGCGGGTACAGCGAGGAAAATATTAAAGCCATATGGAGCGGCAATTTACTTCGAGTGCTTGATGATGTTCAGCGAATCGCCGGAGAGATTCAGCAACGGTAGATTTGACCTACTTTTTTGATAGACCACCCACAAATCTTAGAGCGAAATAACTTTAATGTAACCTAGATAAGTTATTTCGCTCACCTAACTCACTGAGGGTTGCCCCTTGGAGTACCTGGTTTACGGTACTGTCCATAGAGATACTCTTCCGAAAACTCGGCACATTTGAATTCGAGAAGCTGCATATCTTCTCGGATATTACGATATAACGGCAAGCTTATTTTCCAGGGATCTGTAAATGTATTGGGATCCGTGATAAGCGCTTCATAGTTTAGATGATTGGGCCCCATGGGAGTCCAGCGCTCTTCAACAACCATTTCCCAACTATGGTGGTTCCCTGCGCGATCAAACCAAGTGTCGGGCATCTGACCCGTCACTCGAACAACCAATGTGTCCCCCTCCCAATGCGCATTGGAATGCCCCATCCAAGCATCAACTTGCGACTCCAGCTCAGGTTGATCAACGTATAAAATCCGATTTGATTCCGCAAATTCATACGCAATCAGTATCACATCCTCAGACTGAACGATTTGAAAAGGAAAAGGCAGATAATTTGCCCGAGGGACACCCGGCATATAACACTTCGTTAGCGGGTCGGCATCTATCCCACCCTCACGATTCTCATCCCGAACACGCAACGCTTGTTCTGTATAGGGAATTTTACCCCCTTCGACAATACCAAGGCTTGCCGGGACCGCCGATATAGCTCCCATCAAACCGGGGTGCGGTCCTTCCGAAGCCGCGTGCGGTTCGACATCGAAATGCGCCGCTGTTATTGCCTGCCAAATACCGCTCAAATCTGGCTTGCCATCAGGTGTTCTCACTATTTCCTGCGCACGAACTGCACCAGTTCCTAAAACGACTAAGCCCACCATTGCGATTAAAATTTTAAAAGAATTTCTCATGTACCACCTTCTATTATATTAAAAACAACATCACTTAACGTAACAATTTCTTAATCCCCTGACTGATCTTGTTCCTCTCGCCGCATTCCACGGAGAATATTTGTCATACCATAATTACCCTCGTGGCATGCATATTCAAAAATCTGACCTGCCACCTTCGTCATTGGAACTATGGCCGTGATTTTATCAGTAAATGTAGCTGGATCCTCTATTGTCCACTCGTAATCAACTTGATCGTAACCACGTCGAGTAAACTTCTCCGTGAGTATCATTTCCTCATTGCTACCGACGCTGCCAAACGTTTGCCTAAAACCGTTAAAATTTTTGGTAACAACAACAAGAGTCTCATCATCATAGTAGCCGCGAGAATCACCAGACCAAAGTCTGATGTCCTGACTTAATTCTTCCTCTTTGCCCAGCTGAACAATTCTGGCATCGTGTATCATTTCAGTCATGATAACAGCCGTATCCCGACTCTGGATTATTTGGACATTATTATTGTATAGGCTCGGCACAAAAGGCGGGCCGGAATTGAACCCGACAATACAACGTTCAGAAAGCCCCCGATCTTCTGGGCCATTTTTTGCTATGCCACCAACCGTATACCGAACAGGTCTGGTTCCTGGGATGTCAGGGCCCAACCCACCTGTGGCTCTCGGTGCTCCCTCCACAGTGGGCGGCACGCGCCCATTTCTTGGGTAAACGATCAGCGAAGTTCGGACGTTTTCTCCAATGCCCGCCGATTCAATCCAAAAGTCATTATAGCCTCCCGGATTGGATGTCACTGCGGGGGCATCAGGGTTTATAACGAGTCTTGCCGCGGCAGCATCTGCGGCAGCGGCGTCCGCGGCTTGTTTCGCCTTGAGCTCTTCAACTTGCTCATCGGTTAAAAATTCCTGATCGCCATACTTTCTAGCTCTCCTCATGGGGATATTAGATGAAAAGTTCCAAACACCCTCCAAGTTGGGCTGACCATAAGCATTCAGAGAAACTTGGTACGAAGTATCCTGCTGCGCATGACCCACGCCGAACGCCCCTAACAATACCAATATCACTAGATAAGATTTACTTTTCATTTTCTTCTTCCCCCAAAAAAA
>MDTC01198518.1_pt1 | contig 15366 bp, 15 predicted proteins | sample 811181 | NCBI WGS metagenome assembly MDTC01 (sample SAMN05326644, study PRJNA326480) | marine metagenome | isolation source: seawater | place: Pacific Ocean: North | collected 2011
AGACAAACAAGAACAACATCACCCAAACCACATCAACAAAATGCCAATACCATGATGCGGCCTCAAACCCAAAATGGTCGTGATCCTCAAAATGGCCTGCTAAGACAGATCTTGCCAGCATTATGCCTAGCATAAATCCACCCATCATAACGTGAAATCCATGAAAGCCGGTTAACATAAAAAACGTTGATCCATAAATTCCAGAATTTAGCGTTAAACCGTAATGTGCATATGCTTCATAATATTCAGCGGCCTGAAGTCCTACAAATATTAGTGCAAGAAAGACAGTAACCCCAAGTAATATATTAAACTTTTTCTTATTTCCATTCTTCAGGCCAAGATGGGCAAAGTGAACGGTAACACTTGAGCTTAAAAGGACTATAGTATTCCATAGTGGCAACCACTCAAATGCATGGTCCCATCCAGGCCAAGCCATACTTTTTTCAGCTAAAACATATCCATCTCCTTGATCAGGAGTTGTTATCACAGGCCATGTTGATTCAAAACCTTCCCATAACTCTATAGCGGCAATCCCTATGCCTTTTTCACCCTCTCCTGCCAGCCACGGGACTGCCAGAGTCCTTACATAAAATAAGGCTCCAAAGAATGCTGCAAAAAACATTACTTCTGAAAAGATAAACCAGGCCATCCCATACACATAAGATTGTTTTAATTGATTTGAGTCTAGTCCAGCAAGATGTTCTTTGATTACTTGTCTAAACCAAAAGAACATTGTTAAAAATAAACAACCAAATCCAGAATACAAAATGTAAACTGCGTTACTTGTTGGATCGTCCAGGTTATTGATTGTGCTAGAAGCACCCATTACAAGTAAAAATAAAGAGAAGGCCATGAAGATTGGAAATCTACTTTGATCTGGTACGTAGTAACTTCCGCCACTCATACTATTTACTCCATATCCATTTCATGATGAGCCAAAGCCTCATTGTCATAATCAGTAATGTCAAAAATTGTATAAGACAAAATTATATTCTTAATGTTTGATGGTAGTTCATTTGATACAAGCAATTTAACTGGTAATAATGCTTCTTCTCCTGGCATTAATTCTTGTTGTTCAAAACAAAAACATTCTAACTTCTTTAAGTGTGCAGCAGCATTTGAAGGTGCAACACTAGGCACAGCTTGAGCAACCATTCTCTTGTTAGTAGTATTTTTTACATAAAAAGTAGCCGAATGGTATTTTCCTGTCTCGATTTTCATTACCTGTTCAGACGGCTTAAATGTCCAAGGCATATTCTCATTATTTGTAGAGATGAACTGTAGGGAAATTGATCTCCCATCATCTATTACCAATTCATCAGAGTGGTCAGACTGGAATACTTTTCCATTTATTCCTGTAACTTCGCAGAAAACATCGTATAAAGGGACAAGAGCAAAACCAAATGCAAACATTAACGGGACTGCAATAATCAGTTTTGTTAGTGTTTTTTTAGCTCCCTTATTCATTAATCAACCTTTGGTGGAGTAGAGAATGTATGGTAAGGAGCTGGTGATGCAACAGACCATTCTAGTCCTTTTGCTCCTTCCCAAACTCGATCAGTTGCCTTTTTGCCGCCCATTACTGTTTTTAATACTATAAATAAAAATAATAGTTGGGAAAATCCAAATAAAAATGCTCCAACGCTTGAAACCATGTTCCAGTCAGCAAACTGTAATGCATAGTCTGGATATCTTCTTGGCATTCCAGCCAACCCAATAAAGTGTTGAGGGAAGAAAGTGACATTCACTCCTATAAATGACAACCAGAAATGAAGCTTTCCAAGTCTTTCATCATACATATTACCCGTCCATTTAGGAATCCAGTAATAAACTGCTGCCATAATAGAAAATATTGCACCTGGGACCAAAACATAATGGAAATGAGCAACAACAAAATACGTATCATGATATTGGAAATCAGCAGGAACAATTGCTAGCATCAATCCCGAAAGACCTCCAATTGTGAATAAAACTACAAAAGAAACAGCAAATAACATGGGTGTTTCAAATGTGATAGATCCTCTAAACATTGTAGCCACCCAATTAAAAACTTTTACTCCTGTAGGAACAGCTATAAGCATAGTAGCCCACATGAAGAAAATTTCGGCTGCCAAAGGCAAGCCAACAGTAAACATATGATGCGCCCATACTACAAATGACAATATCGCAATTGATAACATTGCCCATACCATTGAAGAGTATCCAAATAATTGTTTTCTAGAGAATGTTTCAATTATATGTGAGACAATTCCGAAGGCGGGCAAAATCATTATATAAACCTCAGGATGTCCAAAAAACCAAAAGATGTGTTGGAAAAGAACTGGATCTCCTCCACCAGCTGCATTAAAAAAACTTGTACCAAAGTGGATGTCCATTAACATCATAGTTACTGCACCTGCAAGAACAGGCATAACTGCAATTAATAAGTATGCTGTTATTAACCATGACCATACGAACAGAGGCATCTTCATAAGAGTAATTCCTGGAGCTCTCATGTTCATAATAGTTACTACAACATTTATAGAGCCCATTATTGATGATGCCCCCATTATGTGAACAGAAAAAATGAAAAAAGTTACACTTGGTGGTGCGTATGTTGTTGAAAGAGGTGCATAAAAAGTCCATCCAAAATTTGGTGCTCCGCCTTCCATAAATAAAGATGAAAGTAAAATAAAGAATGCGAACGGTAAAATCCAAAAACTTAAATTATTCATTCTCGGCAGCGCCATATCTGGAGCTCCTATTTGCATTGGAACTAGCCAGTTGGCCAAACCAACGAAAGCCGGCATTACGCCACCAAATATCATAATGAGCCCATGTAAGGTAATCATCTGATTATAGAACTCAGGCTCTACTATTTGCATTCCAGGCTGAAAGAGCTCTGCTCTTATAATCATTGCCATAGCGCCACCAATCAGGAACATGGCAAAACTAAACCATAAATATAATGTTCCTATATCTTTATGGTTTGTGGTGTAAAGCCATCTTGTTATGCCTTTAGCAGGACCATGGTGATGGTCGTCATGATGATTTTCTATTACTGCGCTCATAATATATTCCTATTATATTTTTGTTTCTTTGTAATCTACTATATCTTTGGGAACAACTATTTCTCCGTCGCCTTTTTCAGCATTCCCCCAGGCTTGTCTTGTATAAGTAATTACTGCTGCTAGTTCAACCTCAGATAAATAATCAAACGAGTTCATGGCAGCGCCTTGAACACCTTCCATTAATATCTCTATATGTCTTTCTTTGTCGTATAAGGAAATTTCACTTCCTGCTAAAGCAGGGAATATTCCAGTGATGCCCTGGCCTTCTGTCTGATGGCATGCAACACAATTAAGTTCATATACTTTTTGTCCTCTTTCCATTAGTTCAGCAGTGCTCCAATCCTTCGTGGTTAATTCAGCTAGCTTTATGGCTTCTTGTCTCTTATTGCCCACCCACAGATCATACTCTTCTTGTTCTACTACTTTTACAACTATTGGCATAAATCCATGATTCTTTCCACATAGCTCAGTACACTTTCCTCTATATATTCCTGGTGTATCGACTACCGTCCAGGCTGTATTAACAAAACCGGGAATTGCATCTTGTTTTATGGCAAATGCAGGCACCCACCATGAATGAATAACATCGTTTGCAGTAATAAGGAATCTAATCTTTTTTCCAGCCGGAATAACAACCATCTCATCAACTTCTTGCAGATAGTTTTCTCCTTTTGGAACCAAATTATAGATTTCGTCAAGATCTGTGGAAAGATTTGAGAAGAAGCTAACATCATCTTCTAAGTATCTATATTGCCACTTCCATTGATATCCCGTCACCTGAATATTTATATCACCAGCTTCATCATCATAAATCTTAACAAGCGTTTTTGATGCTGGTATAGCCATTGCAATTAAAATCAAAAAGGGAATTATAGTCCATGCTATTTCTAGTTTGTGATTTTCGTGAAATTCTGCAGGGACTGGGTTTTTCTTTTTAGTGTGTGCCCACATAGAGTAGAACATAACTGCAAATACAAGAACGCCTATTGCAACACATATCCAAAAAATAAGCATATGAAGCTCGAAAACCTCATTACTGATATCAGTTATTCCTCTTGTCATATTCAAGTCGAACCAATCTGCGTTTAAGAGTGGCGCGGCTAAAAATATTAATAAGAGAGATAAACTCTTATTTAAATTTCTAAAAAACTTAAAAAACATTATTTGCCCTAAGTAAGTGTGTGTGTCTTTAATAATAAAAAATGCTTATAGTACATTATAAGCTATTTATATAAATACAACAAAATAAAAAAGCTTTTTTTCGATGTGTATGATATATGTTTGTAAATGTAATTTCTATCAATTTTTGTTTCTGGTTTTTTTGAAATCATCCAGATTAATTACATTAATTTCTTTTATATTTTCGGTCTTTTTTTCAGAAGGTCTCTTCTCATTATAATCGCATTTCACACAATAAATTTCATTGTCATTGGAGTTAATTGCGATAGTATCTTTTTCTTTGCAGGAAGGGCAAATTGCTCCTGCAATAAACTGCACAAATCTTTTCATTCCCTCATGCTCTCAAGGTCTTTTAGAACTTCGCTTGTGTCGGGAAAAACTTCAAACCATGTATAGAATGAGTGAGCGGCTTGATGAACTAGCATACCCATTCCATCAAATACTTTGTCTGATCTTTCTAAAGCCCACTTACAAAAAGGAGTCTCAACTAAGGAGTAATTTAGGTCATAAAAAAAAGAATTTTTTTTAATAGGAATCTCTTTGAAGGGTTTAAATTCTCCAGTTAACCCTGCAGAAGAGCAATTAATAATTAAATCATAATCGCTCTCAAAATTATTTGCATTATCAATTGAGGTAAAATTTGAGAATTTTCTTATTAAACGTTCTGCGTTTTCCTCTGTTCTATTCATTATAGATATGTGTGAAGTTTTCTCTTTAGCCACTCTGTATAAAATGCTTTCTGCAGCAGCGCCAGCTCCTATAAATAGAATATTAGTGCCTTTAAGATTAAAGTTTTTATCTTTATGAAGATCAGATATAAAACCAACTCCGTCTGTTGAGTGAAGGTATATTTTATTCTTATCATTCGTAATTGTATTAACAGCATTTATAAATCTAGCTTCATTGGATATTTCACCATCTATTAGGGCTGCTCTCTTTTTATGAGGCAAGGTTATATTTAATCCTTTTGACATAGCGTCTTTGAAGAATTCTTTTATAAATGCGTTAAAATCATTTTTATCAACTTTGTATGGCAGATATTCAATATTTATATTTTCGTTTCTAGAAAATCTTGAATGAATATAGGGTGATAAAGAGTGCTCTATTGGGCTACCAATTACGCCTAGCTTAAATTTTTTAGACATTCCAGTCTCTATTAATAGATTTTAACAATTTCTTCTCAAGCAATTTATATTCTTCAGATTTTTTATAAGACCATTTCACATTTGATGGTAAAGACGCTAGTATTGATTCAATTCTTCCGTTAGATTCAAGACCAAAAGCAGTGCCTCTGTCATAAACTAGATTAAATTCTGCATATCTTCCTCTTCTAAGTAGCTGAAATTCCTTTTGAGATTGGTCATACTCAGAATTTCTTCTTCTTTTAGCAATATTTAGATAAGAATCAACATAAGTAACCACAACTTCTTTAAGGAATGATATGCTTGTATGCATAGTCGAAAAGTCCTTTAAATTGTCAAAAAAAATACCCCCAACACCCCTTCTTTCATTTCTATGGGGAATATTAAAGTAATTATTGCAATTTTCTGAGAAATCCTTGTAAAAATCTGATTGGTAAGGCTCTAAAAGCTTTTTAGCACTCTTATGCCAATCAATAATATCATCTTCATAAGGCAAAAAAGGGGTCAGATCATAACCACCACCAACCCACCAGTCAGATATTGATCCTTCTTTATCTAAGATTCCAAAAAATCTTACATTCATATGGCTAGTAGGAATATGTGGATTCTTTGGGTGAGAAATTACTGAAATTCCTATAGCTTTATAACCATAATCTACTTCTTTGATAAGAGTTCTTGCAAGCGCTGTATCTGGAAGGTCTTTACCATAAATAGAAGAAAAATTTACAGCACAATTATCAAAAAAATCGCCATCAGCAATTACAAAGGTTGTGCCGCCTCCTCCTTCTGTCCTCTCCCATTCATCCTCTGAAATTTCAGCTTCATTTGAACATTCTAATTCACAAAATTTATCTCTTACAAAAGAATGCATGTCCTTAAACTTTATCTCATCTTCATATCTCATTTTTATGCTCGAATAACAGTCTTTGTCTCTAAATCAATAATCTGTGAAGGGCTTATATTATCTCCAAGAGATTCATCATAATATGCAAGTTCATCATATTCAAAAATATCAATTATCTCTTGAGGGTTATTAATGTTTCTTTTGCCTGATATATTTGCTGATGTAGAAATCATAAATCCAGAAAATGTTTTAAATAGTCTCACTAGCGGTAAGTGATTACTTACTCTTACTGCAATTTTTTGTGTATCGTTTTTTAAATGCTCTGGAATATTTTCATTATATTTTATTAAAAATGTGTATGGTCCTGGCCAATGCATGGATAAATAATCTTTATCATTTTTAGACAAATAGCATAAGTTTTTTTCTATTAAATCTATGGATCCAGCAAGTAATATAAAACTCTTTTTTTTATCTCTTTTTTTTAAAGAAAAAATCTGGTCAACAGAATGTTTATTAAAGGCATCGCATCCAAAACCCCATATGGATTCGGTAGGATGTGCAAGAATTTTTCCTGACTTTAACCATTTGGATGAGGAGCTTACATCTAATGATAGCTTGTTCAATTAAGAGTTGAGTTTTTTATCTTTTTCTAAAACTTCAGATCTCATGTTTTCTTTATATTCTAAAAGTTTTTGGGCAAGATCTTCGTTGCTAGTTGCAAGAATTTGAACTGCTAGAATTGCGCTATTTTTGGCGCCACTTCTTCCAACAGCCACTGTTGCAACTGGGACACCGGGTGGCATCATTGCTGTTGATAGAAGAGAGTCTATCCCTCCCATGCCTCCTGACTCTATAGGTACGCCTATTACTGGCCTTGTTGAATGAGCCGCAACAGCTCCTGCCAGGTGCGCAGCCATGCCTGCCGCAGCAATAAAAACCTTACATCCATCATTTTCAGAACTTTTTATCAATTCCATCACGTCATGAGGCGTTCTGTGCGCTGACATGACATTTTTAGTGAACTTAACACCAAATGAATCTAAAATGGGGAAAATTGCTTCTACAATGGGTAAATCTGAGTCAGAACCCATGATTATTGCTACTTGTGTTGTTTCGTTTGACATTTTTTTACTCTTAAATAATTAACTAGATTATAATCACGCAATTATAATAAAAAAATAGCAACTATGGCTAAAAAATTAAAAATTTTAATATTTCCAGACCCACGTTTAAGAAAAGTTGCTGAAAAAGTAAATAAATTCGACAAAAGTCTACAAAATTTAGCTGATAGTATGCTTGAAACAATGTACGATGCAAATGGTATTGGATTGGCTGCTACACAAGTAGATGAACACATACGACTAATAGTTATGGATCTTTCTGAGAATAGAAATGAGCCAAAAGTCTTTGTAAACCCTGTATTTAAAGTCTTAGAAGGTCATAACCTATTTGAATACGAAGAAGGCTGTCTATCTATTCCTGGATTTAATGAAAAAATATCAAGACCGGATAAAATTCAGCTTAAATGGCAAGACATAAATGGTAAAGAGCATGTTGAAATGCCTGAGGGACTCCTCACAGTTTGTATTCAGCATGAAATTGATCACTTAGAAGGTAAATTAATGGTAGATTATGTCAGTGCTCTCAAACGAGATCGTGTAAGAAGTCGTCTTTTAAAAGATTTTAAAAGAAAATAACACATTTTTATGTAAAATATGAATATATTATTTGCCGGATCTCCCAAAAGCTCATCTAGAATCCTGGAATTCCTAGCTGATGAACCATCTATTAATATAAAAGGTGTTCTAACACAACCAGACAGAAGAAGAAAAAGAGGTAATGAATTATATGAGTCTGACGTTGCAAAAATAGCAAATAAAAATAATTTAAGAGTTTTTAAGCCAATAACACTAGATGACTCAGATTTTAAGAATGAAATTAGTGCTTTAGAGATAGATTTATTCGTTGTTATTGCTTACGGCAAATTAATTCCTAAATGGCTTTTAGAATTACCAAAATTTATATCTCTTAACGTGCACTTCTCAATACTTCCAAAATATAGAGGCGCATCACCAATTCAATCATCAATACTAAGCGGTGATAAAGAAACAGGTATTAGTTTCATGCATATGAATGAGGAGCTTGACGAGGGCGGTTTAATATTAATCAAAAAAATTAAAATTAAACTGGATGATAATAAGATTACGGTTGAAGATAAGTTAACAAACTTAACAACTGATAACATATTAGATATATTATTTTCTTTAAAACAAAATACTGCTTCAATATCTAATCAAGATAATTCAAGGGCAACATACTGCAAAAAGATTTTAAAAGAAGATTCTCTAACCGATTTTAAGGATTCCGCTGTCAATATTATCAACAAATATAGGGCATATATCGAATGGCCTGTATTATCTTTTATATTTAAAGAAGTTATGATAAAAGTTCATGAAATTTCAATTACTGACGAAAAATGTAATGGGGTTGCTGGAACTATTAATAGAATAAATCAATCAGGCATATACATTAATACAAAGGACAAAGTAATAGTGATCACTTACTTACAGTTTCCAAATAAGAATAAAATTTCATCTTTAGATGTATATAATTCATATCAAGCATTTTTCAAATAAAATTTATTTTTCATATAACTCTTTTAATTATTGAAAAAGAGGTTTAATTTACACAGTATGAAAGTACTAATTTTAGGTGCTGGTAGGGTTGGAGGCAGTCTTGCAAGAGCTCTGGTTAATAATAACTATGATGTTTCAATTGTGGATCAAGACAAGTCGGCTCTTTCTAGTCTTGAAGAAAAATTAGATATTATGACCGTCGAAGGTCATGCAGCTCACCCAATCTCAATCAAGAAAACTGGTGCTGATGAATCTACAACTGTAATTGCTGTAACCTCAAATGATGAGGTGAATATAATTGCTTGTCAGATAGCAAAAAAACAATTTAATGTTAAAAAGACAATATGCAGACTTGCAGAGAACGCTTATGCCGATAATCTGGGTGTATTTGGTGAAAATATAATTGATATTGTTATAAGTCCAGAAAAAGAGGTTATGAATCATCTTAAAGAGTTAATTATCCATCCAGGGACGCAACAAATTGAAAAATTTGCAGATGGTACTGTTAATCTTGTTAGTGTAAAGGCAAAGAAAAAAGGCAAGCTTGTTGGAAGAGAGCTTAAGGCTTTCAAGGATGATATGCCAGATACAGATGCATTTGTAGCTTCAATTTACAGGAAAGGAAAACCGTTCATACCCTCAGGAGATACCGTTATAAAAGAAAACGATGAAATATACTTCATTTCATCTGAATCAAATATAGATCAAATTGTTAACGAATTTAGAGAAAAAGAGGACGTATATTCAAGGGTTATGATCGTAGGCGGAGGAAAGATAGGGTTTTCTTTAGCTAAGGAGATTGAAAATAACTATAAAACCAAGCTTATAGACTCTAATAAAGAGAGATGTACTAATTTGTCAAAAAAACTTGAGAAAACAATTGTGCTTCACGGGTCTGCAACAGATGAGGATCTGCTTAAAAGCGAAAGTATTGAAAATATAGATATTTTTTGTGCTCTGACTGACGACGATGAAACTAATCTAATGTCTTCGTTATTAGCAAAAAAAATGGGTGCTAAAAAAACAATGATAATCTTAAATAATCCTTCTTACTTGGGTCTTGTCCCAGGATTTATAGACATCTATATAGCTCCATACAGATTAACTGTATCATCTGTACTTCAAGATTTAAGAGATAGTGATGTAACCCAAGATGTGCTATTGAAGATGGACACTGGTGCTGAGGCCATAGAGGGGGTTGTTCATGCAAATGAGCATACTTCAGGGCTTTTTGGCAAATCTCTAAAAGAAATACCTTTGCCTGAAGGTTCCTCTATTGGAGCTGTAGTAAGACATGGTGAGTTACTTATCCCTGAATCAGATGTTGAGCTTTGTTTAAATGATCACCTAATAATATTTCTTGCCAATAAGGATATGATGTCTGAGGTTGAGGTTTTGTTTAAGAAAAAATAATGAACCCTAAATCAATATTAAAACTTTTTAGCATACTAGTATTATTATTTAGTTTATCTTTTATATTTCCAATAATTGTTTCTCTTGTCTTTAATGATGGAGCGGCTGGTTTATTTCTAAAAACGCTATTATCTATAGTTTTTATAAGTCTGATTGGACTTTATATAACTAAAGATATAAAAAGCAACCTCTCTCAAAAAGATGGTTTTGTAATTATTGTAATGTTTTGGATTGTGCTTTCATTGGCAGGATCAATACCTTTTTATTTAAGTGGGATGAGCCCTATAAATGCAATCTTTGAATCAATGTCAGGTATTACTACTACTGGAGCAACTGTTATATCAAACTTAAGTGATTTGCCAGAATCAATATTGTTTTATAGGCAACTATTACAATGGATGGGTGGAATGGGTCTTATAGTCTTAGCGATTGCTGTTATGCCTCTCCTAGGAATTGGTGGTGGTCAAATTTACAAGACTGAGGTTCCGGGGGCTATGGGAGAGCAAAGACTAACACCAAGAATAAAAGAAACTGCTCAGGCATTATGGTTAATATACTTTGGGCTAACTTGTGCTTGTGGTATTTTGTATTACTTAAATGGAATGACTGTTTTTGAAGCAATTTCTCACTCGATGTCAACTGTTGCTATTGGGGGCTTCTCAATTTATAACGAAAGTATTGGATATTTTAATAGTATATCTATAGAGCTTATATGCATATGCTTCATGTTATTGTCAGCATTTAGTTTTGCACTTCATTATTTTGCACTATATAAGAAAAAACCTTTTAAATACATATTTGACCCAGAATTTAAGTTTTTTATGTCTTTCTTAGTCTTAGTTTTTGTTATTGCCATACTAATTAGCATATTTTCTAGCGAAAATGGCTCTCCATCATTAAGAGAATTGGCATTTCATACTGTATCAACCGTTACTACCACAGGTTTTTCAGTAGGAAATACATCAGAATGGCCATTTTCTATATCTTTTCTGTTATTAATTGGTGCTTTTATAGGCGCATGTTCTGGGTCTGTGGGTGGCGGTGTTAAGTCTTGGAGGGTTATGATTATGCTAAACCACGCATATAAAAACATAATGAAAATAATCCATCCAAATTCAATTATATCTCTTAAAATTGGAACTAAGAATGTTGAAGATGATGTTGCGACATCCGTATGGGGATTTTTTTCAATATATGTTATTTCGTTTGTGATTCTATTGCTTGCGATACTTATATCAGGATTAGACCTTGAGTCCGCATTTTCAGCAGTTGGAGCATGTCTAAATAATCTTGGTCCTGGTCTTGGGGTGGTTTCAGAAAATTATGAGAATATTAATACTTTTTCTAAAGCCATATTGGCATTTGCAATGCTCTTAGGTCGATTAGAAATATTTACTCTATTAGTAATACTAACTCCGATGTTTTGGGCTAAATAGTATTATAAGGATCTTTGTCTGGGTATTTGCTTCTCTTAAATCTTTTATACTCCCAAGCGTAGTCTATAGGTCTCATGTTTATCATTTTTTCAATGTCTTTATTTAATAATAGTTTGTGCTTACTATCGTCGTATATATCTTCATTACATTGTTTAAGAGTTATAGATAGAAAGTTTTGTTTGTTAGAGTTTAAATAAAAATAGAGTACTGGTGCTTTAGTTTTAGATGCTAATGACTGAACAAGAGTTGTGGTGTAGGCATCTCTGTTGAAGAGTTTTATATATTCACCGAGTCCTCTTTGTGGAACTTGATCAGCAGCGAAACATATAGCTTTTTTAGAATGTAAGGCTTTTAGTATTTTCCTAACCCCGCCTATTGAAGTTTTAACAGAAACTGAACCGCTAGATTCTCTATCTTTTTTAACAAAATTTTCTAAAGATTTTATTTTGACTTTTTTGTAAAGACTTACTGTTCTAATTTTTGAATTAATCCATTTTAAAAGCATATCAACGCTTCTATTGTGAATAGCGACAGCAATAAGGCCATCGCCTCGTTCATATAATTTTTTTATAAGAAAATTATTTTCTATTTTAAATATCTTTGCATTTGACTGGTAGTCCTTTCGACCCCATGTATAAATAGTTTCAAATCCTGAAATAATAGACTCACGAACACTTAATTTAGAAATTAATTCAATATCTGAGTTATTCAGATTTGGATATGCTATTTTTATATTTACTTTAGTTATCTTATAGAAGCTAAAAAGACGATAGACTCTTGTGTATATATATAAATCTACTAAGACTATAAAAAAAGACTTAGGAAATAAAGAAATTATGTAAAATAGTGCTTTCATAATGAGCTAATTTATATTGCATGATATATAATCATATTTATTAAAAATATTCAAAGCAATATATAAAGTTTATTATATGTAGACAAATGTTTATTTCTAAGGAGTTTCTGTTTGGCAGCAAAAAACATGGATGAATTAGTAGCTCTTTGTAAGAGAAGAGGATTTATTTACCAATCTAATGATATTTATGGAGGCCTTCAAGGTGTTTATGATTTTGGGCCTCTTGGCGTTGAGCTAAAAAATAACATAAAACAGGCATGGTGGGATTCCATGGTATATGAAAATGATGATATTGAAGGTCTTGATTCATCAATTCTTACAAATCCATTAGTTTTAAAATATTCAGGGCATGAAGATACCTTCACAGATCCAATGGTTGACTGTAAATCATGTGGCCTAAGATTTAGAGAAGACCAAGTGCCAGATAAATGTAAAAAAGAGGACTTAACTGAGCCTAGACAATTTAATCTTATGTTTAAAACAAATGTAGGTCCACTAGAGGATGATGATTCGTTTGCCTATTTAAGACCTGAAACAGCTCAACAAATATTTACTAATTTTAAAAATGTTGTTGATTCAACCTCAAGAGCTCTTCCATTTGGTATTGCCCAAATTGGTAAAGCTTTTAGAAATGAAATAACACCAAGAAATTTCATTTTCAGAGTTCGAGAATTTGAGCAAATGGAGTTAGAATATTTTGTAAAGCCTGGGATGGATGAGGTTTGTCATGATCTATGGGTACAAAAAAGATTGAAATGGTGGGATGAACAGGGTGTACCCATGGAAAGTATAGAGCTGTATGATGTTCCTAATGTTGAGCTGGCACACTATTCAAAGAAAACTATAGATATAATGTATAAATTCCCTCATGGTATTGAAGAACTTGAGGGAATAGCCAATAGGACTGATTTTGATCTTGGGTCTCATTCAAAAAAACAAGAAGATTTAAACATTAAATCAAAAGTAGCAAAAAATAAAGACTCTAATAGCAAGCTTGCTGTTCAAGAGGATGATGGTAAATGGGTGGTCCCCTTTGTTATAGAGCCATCTGCGGGTGTTGAAAGAGGTTTCCTGGCAATACTTAATGAGGCATATAACCAAGAAGAGTTGGATGATAATAAAAGTAGGATTGTTCTTAAGTTAAAGTCCCGATTAGCTCCGGTAAAGGCAGCTGTTATACCTCTTAAAAAAAATAATGAAGCTATAGTTGGACTTGCAAAAAATGTAAAAAATGAACTGCAAAAACTAGGTTTGGGACGTATTATTTTTGAAAATACTGGAAATATAGGAAAAAGTTATAGAAAGCATGATGAGATTGGTACTCCGGTTTGCATAACAATAGATTTTGAGAGTTTAGAAAATAAATCTGTGACTGTTAGAGATAGAGACTCCATGATTCAATCGAGGGTGGATATTAAGAGTCTTTCTGATTTTGTTACAGATAAAATAAGATCTTAATATTGCAAACAATACGCAGTTTCTTATTCAATTTAATATTATATGTAACAATTCTGCCTGTTTCGGTATTGCTCATTCTTCTTTTCCCTTTTATAAATACAACAAGATTACAAAGAGTTGCCTCTGTATGGATTGGTTTTGTTTTAAAATCATTAAAAGTGTTGTGCGGAGTTACTTGGACTATTGAAGGAATTGAAAATCTACCTAATAAGCCATGCATTCTAGTATCAAATCATCAAGGCACTTGGGAGTCCCTATTCTTACAAACTCTATGCATACCATCATCTAGTATTATAAAAAGAGAATTATTATTCATTCCCTTTTTTGGGTGGGCGTTGGCATGTCTTAAACCGATTCATTTAAGAAGATCTAAAAAATTAGCTAGTTTAAAGAAGGTTTTAAAACAAGGCTCAAAAAAACTTAAAGATGGTAACTCTATTATAGTCTTTCCAGAAGGAACGAGGGCAAGGCCTCATAAAGGTCTAAAGTCCTTTTCAAATAGTTGTGGTCTCTTGTCAGTTAAAAATGATGTGCCAATTATACCTATATGTCATAACTCTGGTTTGTATTGGAAAAATAAAGTATTTAACAAGCAAGTTGGAAACATAATCGTAAAGATAGGGCCTGCGTTATATGGTAATAACGCTAAAGATATAACAAATAGAGCTTATGAATGGATTAATATTAATTTTAAAGAAATAAATTAAATATCTAACTCTCTAACTGAGAGTGCATTTGCGTCTATAAACTCCCTTCTTGGCTCTACATCGTCTCCCATTAGGACCTCGAAGGATTCATTTGCATCCTGAACATCATTTATATTTACTCGCATCATTCTTCTGTTGGCAGGGTCCATGGTTGTTGTCCATAGTTGTTCTGGGTTCATCTCGCCCAAACCTTTATATCTTTGAACCTCGAGACCCCTGGTTCCATTTTTAGAAAGAGTTTTTATAGCATTATCTTTTTCTTTTTCATCAGAAGCATATATAAATTCCTTTCCTTTCGTTATTTTGTATAAAGGTGGGAGAGCTATGTATATATGACCTTTGTCAACAATCTCATACATTTGTCTGTAAAAGAAAGTTAACAAAAGGGTTCTTATATGTGATCCGTCAACATCTGCATCAGTCATTATTATGATTCTATGGTATCTGAGACTATCTATATCAAAATCTTCTTCTCCTATACCACAGCCTAACGCCTTAATTAAGGTTCCAACCTCGGCAGAACCAAGCACTTTATCAATTCTTGCTTTCTCAACGTTAATTATCTTTCCTTTTAATGGGAGAATTGCTTGATTTTTTCTATTTCTACCTTGTTTTGCAGATCCTCCGGCAGAATCTCCCTCAACA
>MDTC01244082.1_pt1 | contig 15366 bp, 18 predicted proteins | sample 811181 | NCBI WGS metagenome assembly MDTC01 (sample SAMN05326644, study PRJNA326480) | marine metagenome | isolation source: seawater | place: Pacific Ocean: North | collected 2011
CATTTAATAAGCTAATTGCTCTAATTGCTATCTCATGACCTTTCCAGCTTGTTAATCTACCAGGCATAAGAATAGTTTTTTTAAATTCATCAGTTTTAATTTTCTTGGCAGTAGCAATAATTCTGGCAGTGGTAACATTTTCTGGAGAAAAAAAACTTTCGTTAATTCCTCTTGGCACTACATAGACATCTTGGGTTTTTTTATATTCACTCCTAATGTGTTCTTTGATAAATTTAGATATTGCAATTACATACCTTCCCTTAATCATAATTTCATTATATTTTCTCTTTAAAAAGTTTTCCAATCCATAGGTACCATGAAATGTAGTGATAAATGATACATTTAATTTTTTTGTTGCTAGATAAGCAGACCATGCAGGGGCTCTGGATCTTGCATGTACAATATTTACTCTATACTTTTCTATGATTTTAATTAATCTCTTTTTATTCTTGTAAATAGTCAGAGGATTTTTTGTATCCAGGGGTAAATGTATTGAAATGCAGTTATTTTTTAATACTTCTATTTCTCTAAATCCTCCTGAAGAAACTAATATACTTTTTCCTCCTTTTGCTTTTACAAAGTTAGCAATTTCAATAGCCCCCGAAACCAAGCCACCAGAATTTAAATGTGGAAGAACTTGTAAAAGACAAATTTGTTTAGTATTTATTTTATTGAAACTATTCACTAATTTAAATGGTAAATAAAAATTTAATAATTTATAATAACAAAATTAGCTACATTCTTAAAAGCAAAAATAGTAATGGACCAAAAATCTCGGTGGTTTTTCTATGTGGTTATAGGTCTGATAAGAGTGGTACCAAAGCAATATTCATAGAGAATTTAAGAAAGAAAATAGGCTTCGAATATCTCAGATTTGATTATTCAGGTCATGGACATTCTTCAGGAGATATAGAAAGCCTTCTATTTTCCAACTGGGTTAATGAAAGTAAAATAATTATTGAAAAGCTAACTAATTATCCCTTGCTTTTAATAGGATCTTCTATGGGAGGGTGGATATCTTTTTATATTTCAATAATAATGAAAAGAGAGATATGCGGAATAATAGGGATTGCTACTGCAGCAGACTTCACAGTTCAATTAGAGAAAGAAATGACAGAAAAACAAAGTTACTATTACAAAAAACAGGATATTTTAAGAATTAAATCTGAATATTCGAAAGAGCCTTATGTTTTTACTAAAAAATTTATTGCTAACTCAAAAAAATATTTAATACTTAAAAAAAATGTTTTTATAAAATGTAAATCATCTTTGCTTTACGGGCTTCGAGATAGTTCTGTAAGCATAGACACCCAAATCAAATTATTAAATAGGGTAAGTCATAAAGAGTCATCTTTGACCATTTTAAAAAACAGTGATCACAGAATGTCATCTAGGCATGATTTAAAAGTCTTAAAAGATATTATTTTGAATTATATTAAGTATCCTTTATCGTAAATTTCAAACCAGACATATAGGTTGGGAAAAGATATGAGTATTTAAAGCTATTTTTAATTTTTTTATTGCTAACCTTTTTGTTTGATTCCCAAAACTTTTTTTTTAACTGAGACATTGAGTCCTCACAATCCTCGAAATTGGTAAAATTAAATTTTTTTACTTTTTTTAGTTCAATTATTCTAGTAATGAAATCTTTTCTAGTAGAAGGCTGATCATCTACAATATTCCAAAAGTTAAAGGAATTTGAATTGTATAATATTTTCACTATTAATCTAGATATATCAAGAACATGAATCCGAGAAAAAAAATGATTGTTTTTTATTAAAATGTTTTTGAATAGTTTTTCTTCTATTTTCGGTCTTCCAGGTCCATAAATCGCACCAAGTCTTACAATATTTAATGATATACCTTTCTTTTTACACAGTTTCATCCAGGCATTTTCTGAAAGAATTCTTTTTCTATTAAAAGGATTATTTTTTCCCTTAGTAAAGGATTTTTCATTAACCCATTCCCCATTATAATCTCCATAGACACCAGTAGAAGATACATAAATAATCGATCTAATATTAGAATTTTCAATATACTTTTTATATTTAAGAATTATTGGGCAAGAATTTCTCTCAGGTGCAGCAGTTATAACTACATGAGTAGATTTATTGATGGCATCTGCTGTCATTTTTCTTGGTAATATTAATGTATTTTCATATCTCTCTTTTTTTAGATGTTCTTGCTTATCTGTGATCCCAAAACATATTACTCCATCAGCTGCGAGTTCTTTTATAATATAGTTTGATATATATCCATATCCTATACAACTCACAATCATTTAGCTAATCCTAACTTCCACTCATTTTTTATATAGATATCTTTTTCTTGAGGAAGTCTCTTTTTTTTTTCCTTCAAAAAGTCTGCATAACTTAGCTTTGATAACGCCCAAACTGCCATACTCCTAATAAGAACATTCGAGTGATCTAATTTTTTTTTAATGTTTGTTATTAAAGAATTATCTTTTGAGTTCCCTGCAGCAATTAATGTGTTTCTTAAAAATCTTACGTATCCTAATCTACGAATCGGAGTACCCGCAAAAATTAGTCTAAAATTGTCTTCATCTAAATCAATTAAAAAATTTAATGAAGGCAGCGTTAAATTATTTTTAATATCAATGTTAATATCGCTATTTTTTTTCGCAAACTTATTCCAAGGACAAATTGCTAAACAATCGTCACATCCAAATATTCTGTTTCCAATAGGTTCTCTAAATTTCCTATCTATGTGAGATTTATGTTCAATAGTTAGGTAAGAAATACACTTTCTGGCATCTAATTTATATGGAGAAACAAATGCGTTAGTAGGACAAATATTATTGCAAGCATTACAGCCTCCACAATGATTTATTATTTGGCTTTCTGGTTGGTTAAAATCATAATTTGTTAGTATAATTCCAAGAAATAGCCAAGACCCAAACTTTTTAGAGACTAAATTTGTATGCTTTCCTATCCAACCGATTGAGGCCTTTTCTGCTAGGGGTTTTTCCATCAAAGGAGCAGTATCTACAAAAAGTTTGACCTTTATATTAGAAATTTTGGATATATAATGGCACACTTTTTTGAGTTTGGTTTTTAATACCTTGTGATAATCTTTTCTTCTAGCATATATTGATATGTAGCCTTTATCAATTTTGTTAGTTTCTGGCAATGGATTAGACTCAGGACCGTAGTTAAAAGAAAATACAAGAGCGCTTTTCGCTTCACTCCACATATTATTTGGATGCTCTCTAATTTTCGCTTTTTTCTCTATCCAATCCATTTCTCCATAATATTTCTTTTTAATAAAATGTCTTAAATTAGCTGAATAAAAATTCAATTTATCTAATTCAGTTACTTTTATGTCTTCAAAGCCAAGAGAAATAGAATAATCTTCTATTTTTTTTAAAATATCCTGATACATTAGAAATCTAAATCCTTATAGTGACTTGATGGAGAAATATTGTAAATACTCTCCTCCAAAATACAACGAAACGTAGGCCTGCTTTTTATAACCGCATACCAGTTTTTTACTTTTTCATAATTTTTCCATTCTATCTCATGAAGATAATCTAACGATGACAAAGCAGCAGCCAATGATATGTCTGCTACAGAATATCTATTTCCAGATAAAAAACTATTTCTTCCTAGTATCCAATCAAAATATAGCAAATGATTTTTTAAATTTTTTCTCCCCACGTTTAAAGTTTCTGTAGATGGTTGGCTATTTTTTTTTAAACTCTTAAAAACTCTTTCATCCAAAATATTTTTCATAACTTCTCTATCCAGCTTTCCACTTACCCACATACAGAGTCGTCTAACTTCTAGTCTTTCTAGTGGTGTGTTTCCTATTAGATTTTTTCCAATATTCTTTTCATCTAAGTATTCTACTAGATTCTCATATCCTACAATGTTATTGTTTTCTTCATCTACTGTTACAGGTAATTCTCCAGCAGGGTTAATCTTTAAAAAATCTAACCTCCTTTTCCAATAAGGTTCAATAATAATTTTAAAATTAATATCTTTTTCTAAAAGAATGATCCTAGCAGCCCTACAAAAAAAGTTTAATGGTATATAATAAAGTTTGTACATATTATATAAATTTAATAAAAAAAGATTTATTCTCAATATAATATTAATTATGCTATTTTAATGAAAATAACTGAAATTATTACTTATTCATTTATCCAAGGAATAAGTGAATTTTTGCCAATTTCTAGTTCGGCTCATCTTTACGCTATCCAAATCCTCTATCTTATAGAAATTGACGGTTTGACACTTGCATTAGCAGCACATCTTGGAACATTTCTTGCTGTTCTATTATTTGAAAAAAAATTTATCATTGAAAATCTAAATTCTCTTTTATTGAATAATAAAGAAAATAATCTTATAATGATTTTTATCTGTGTAATACCTGTAATACTGTTGGGAATTTTAATTATTATCTTTTTTAAAGATTTATATAAATTTACTATTCCCTCTATTGCTTTAGCTTCTATTGTAGGTGCAATTCTTCTAGATTTTTCTGACAATAAAAAAAATACAATAAAAGTAAAAGATAAGCTTTCTTTCAAAACTTCAATTTTTATAGGAATGTTTCAAACACTTTCATTAATACCAGGAATGAGTAGATCAGGGACCGTTATAACAGCTGCAAGATATTTTGGTTATTCAAGATTTTTTTCTATCAAATTAGCATTATTAACAAGTATTCCTATTATATTTCTTTCATCTCTTTATGGGTTATATGAAGTATTTTTGACTAATAATCAAATAAATTACGATTTTTTTTATATTGCTTTTATCACTTTTATTTGTGCTTACTTTTCAATTAAATTCCTGCTTAAATGGGTACAGTATTTCTCTTTTAGAATATTCGTTATTTATAGAATACTTTTTGGAACTTTTTTAATTTTAGTAGCCCTTTTTTAATTTTAATTAAGGTGCCCCCCTTTACCTCCCATAAAAGAAAGTTGTTTTTTTAAAATTTTTCTGAAAGGAAGAGGGCTATGGTTTATATATTTTCTATAATCATTTTCAGATTTAATTATATTATCAGTTTTTAATAATTCAACTTGGTCTCTGGTCAATAAGCTTTTGGGAAGTCGTTCCAAAAAAAATGCCATTTGTTTTGAAATGGAAAAAGGTATTGGAATTAATTTTCTCTTAATCTGTAGCTCATCTAAAATTATTTCTAAAATATTTTTAAATGAAAGCACCTCCTCTCCTCCTATCTCAAGTATTTTAGAATGAATTTTACTTTCTAAAACTTTAATTATGATGTCAGCAACGTCTTGAACCCATATAGGTTGAAATAAAGTTTTTCCTCCTCCAATTAGCGGTAAGAATGGAGAAAGTTTAGCAGTTTTTGCAAAGAAATTTATAAAATTATCCTCGTCTCCTACTATGATGGAAGGTCTTAATATACAATATTGATTATACTTCTGGATTTCCTCTTCTCCAATATACTTTGTCTTAGCATAATCTGATTTTGATTTTTTATTAGCGCCTATTGCGGATACATGAATAAGCTTGTGAATATTTAATTTTTTACAAACCTTGACTAAATTTTTTAAAGCTAAGCAATGTATGTCATAAAAAGAGTTATTTTTTTTACTTACTAACAAGCCTACTAAATTTATAACATAGTCAGATCCGGCTAGCAAACTCTGTAGCTCTCCATAATTTTTTATATCACAATTTATTAGGCTGCACTGGCCAGGTTTAAAAGTGGTGAAATTTTTTCTGGATACATTGGCAGATCTTGAAATCACTTTTACATAGTGACCCTTGCTTAATAAGCTATTGACTAGGTAACTGCCTAAAAAACCGTTGCCTCCCAAAACAGAAATTAGTTTTCTTTCATTTAGCATAAATAAATTTTTTTAAATTTGAAAAAATTATATTAACATATTAATATAAGTTTTTAGAAATATTTTATCCTTAGAGATTATGAACTATTTACATAAAGGTGATTTACCAAATGATTTAAATTTTCCTGCTGTTGTGGCAATTGATACGGAAACTATGGGTTTAAGTTTTGAAAGAGATAGGCTGTGCCTGGTGCAGGTTAGTTTTGGGGATAAAAATGCTCATCTGGTTCAAGTTGGAGGTAATTTAGGATACAGCGCGAAAAATCTAAAAAAGCTTCTTAGAGATAAAAAGATTTTAAAGATTTTTCATTATGCTAGATTTGATGTTGCTATGCTAAAAAAATATATGGGAGTATTATGTAAAACTGTTTACTGTACAAAAATAGCTTCCAAACTTGCAAGAACTTACACAGACCGACACGGTTTAAAAGAACTTTGCAAAGAACTTCTTAATGTTGAAATTTCAAAGCAACAGCAAAGCAGTGACTGGGGAAAAGATATTCTTTCAAAAAATCAAATAAATTATGCTGCAAGTGATGTTTTGTATTTACATGATATTAAAGAAAAACTAGATGAAATTCTTGAAAGAGAAAATAGAATTAAATTGGCGAACTCCTTATTTAGGTTTATTCCTACTAGGGTCAATTTAGACTTGTCAGGATGGCATGACAATGATATCTTTTCGCACTCTTAATTATGGTTTTAAAATACGCAAAAGCTATAATTGATCAAGAGTCTGCTGCATTAAAAAAATTATCTTCTTCTCTTAGCTCAACTTTTACAGAATCAGTGGAAATAATATCGTCTGTGAAAGGCAAAGTTATTATATCTGGAGTTGGAAAGTCTGGCTTTGTAGGAAAAAAGATTGCCTCTACGCTTAATTCTGTAGGAGTTCCCTCTTCATTTATTCATCCAACTGAGGCAAGTCATGGTGATCTGGGATTAATTACTAAACAAGACATTTTAATTATATTATCTAAATCAGGAAAATCTAAAGAACTTTATGATTTAAGTAATTTCGCCACGTTAAAAAAAATACCTACTATACTTATTTCTAGCAGTCGTTTAAGTAAATTGGTAAAGCAGTCAACCTTGGTAATAAATATACCAAATGTTGAAGAAGCAGGAGAAAATAAATTAGCACCTACCACTTCTACAACCATGATGCTCTCTTTGGGAGATGCCTTAGCTTTATCAGCATCTAAAAAGAAAAAATTTTCAACGAAAGATTTTGGTAAACTTCATCCTGGGGGAAATATAGGAGCTAAGTTTATTACAGTAAATGAAATAATGCATAAATTACCACAAGTTCCTTTAGCAAGAAAAAGTACTAATATGAAAGATATAATATTAAAAATGTCCCAAAAAGGCTTTGGCTGTGTAGGAATAATTGATGATAAAAAAGTTTTATTAGGAGTCATAACTGATGGAGATCTAAGAAGAAATATGAAAGATAATATTCTCAGCAAAAAAGCAGAAGAAATTATGACAAAAAAACCGAAAATAATTGCAAAAGATAATTACATTAAAGATGCAATAAAAATATTTTATAAAGAAAAGATCACTGTATTATTTGTTTCAGAAAATAAAATATCAAAAATACCTATTGGCATAATTCATCTACATGACTGTTTTTTAAAAGATTGAGATTATTGTGAAAAACTACATACCCAGATCAGAAAAAATAAAGCATCGCTTTAATAATAAAATTACTAAACTATTCATATTAACTTTATTATTAATTTCAGTAATTGTTTTAATTTTTTTTACAAATTCAGACAACAACAGCCTAGTTTTAGATAATCAGGTTTTTGAAGGTAAATATAAAAAAAATAAGAATTATATAAAAGTTGAAGAACTTAAGTTCAAAGGCTATAATAATATTGGTAATCCTTATTCATTAACTGCCAAAGAAGCAGTAAAAGAAATAAAAAATATAGACAAAGTCATCCTTCACAATGTAGAAGCCGATATATTTATAAATGAAGAGAATTGGTTTTTTCTCAATACCGCTCAAGCCATTTTTTTAATTAATAATAAAACTTTATTTTCAGAAGGGGTTGTAAAGGGTTTTTATGATGACGGAAGTAGCTTTTCTTCTCCAAGCATAGAATTTAATTTTAATTCTGGTATTGCTGAAAGCAAAGAAGGCATTGTAATGTTTGGTAAATGGGGTAGTATAAAGGCTGATAAATTTTCTTTTAATTCTTTTAAGGATATTTACAGATTCGATGGCAAAGCTGTAATGACTATTAATGTAAAAAATGATTAAAAAAATAATTAAAATTATATTTCTTTACAACCTAATTTATTCTCTATTTGCTGCAGAAATGACTAATGAAATTGAAATTTCATCTGAAACTATGGAATGGAAAAGAGAAGAAAATATTGCAATTGCAATAGGAGGAGCAAAAGCTGTACAAGGAACAAGAACTCTTACAGCCGACAAAATAGTTATTTTTTTTAATAAAAATAGAGATATTAATAAAATTTTTAAACTTGATGCATTGGGTAAAGTGAAGTTTGTTAATGGAAAACAAATTGCTAATGGTGATAAAGCAACTTTTTTTATTGACAATGAAAGGATAATTATCAAAGGTAATGTAAAATTAGAAAGGGAAGATAGCTTTATGATCGGGGAAGAGTTATCAATTGATTTAAAAAATGACTCCACCAAATTAATTAGTAGTGAAAAATCTGGAAAAGTTAAAGCAAAATATAAAACTGAGGATAAGCAATAGTGGTAAGAAAAAATAAAAATAGCCCCTCTGTTGTTTTTGAAAATAAAGGCCTCGAAGTATCAAACTTAGGAAAAAGATTCAAAAATAGACCAATTTTGAGAGGAATTAACATTAATGTAAAGAAAGGTGAAATTGCAGGATTATTAGGGCCTAATGGTGCTGGTAAAACAACTTGCTTTTACTCCATTATGGGCCTTATAGCGCCTGATTTTGGTAAAATAAGGTTCAATGGTACTGACATTACTAATTATCCAGTGCATTTAAGAGCTAAGGTTGGTATTGGATATCTACCTCAAGAAACATCAATATTTAGAGGTATGACAGTAGAACAGAATATTATTTCAATTTTGGAAACCGTTGAGAAAGATAGAAATAGAATTAAAGCAATATTAGAAGAAACATTAGCTGAATTTTCTGTTAGTCATTTAAGAAGAGTGCCTGCTATTACTTTATCGGGAGGAGAACGAAGAAGAGTAGAGATTGCTCGTGCATTAGCATCACAACCCTCATTTCTTTTATTGGACGAACCCTTAGCAGGAATTGATCCCATTGCTATATCTGAGATTAATGAATTGATACTACAGGTTAAGCAAAAGAAGGTAGGAATCCTTATAACAGATCATAATGTAAGAGATACTTTAAAAATTGTAGATAAAGCCTACATAATTCATGATGGTAAAATTTTAAAATCTGGTACTCCTAAAGAAATAATACAAGATAATAATGTAAAGCAAGTTTATCTTGGGAAACAGTTTAAGTTTTAGAAGGAGTATTTGTTTTGAAAAAACCTTTTGTGGAGATAGAGCTTGGTACCAAGAACGCTGAACTAAAATTACTTATAAGTAAAAAGTCCTTTGCTGATACTTCAGAAAAAATTGCTAAAGACTTACTTAAAAAAATTGCCTTAATTTCAGAAAAGGAATACGGTATTTCATTTAAAGATTGTTACTCTAAATTATTAAAAATTACTACAAAAGATTTAATATTTATTGAAAATGGGATAGTTTTAATTAATCAAACTTTTGAAAAAATCTCAAATAATTTCTTAATGTTATTAAGAATAACAAAACCAGTGTATTTGAAAAAAGAGTTAAGTATTAAAACAAATATTATTTTTACAATTTTAACTCCAAAAAATATCAATACCTCAGAAAAATTACAAATACTTTCAAAAATTTCAAGGATATTAAATCGCAACAACATTAAAAAAGAAATTGAAGGAGTAAAAAAAGCAGAAGACGTTTTAGCACTGCTAATAAATGTATAATTAATTACCTAGAGAGGAAAACATGGAAAACAATGACTTTAAAGTAGCTGATATAAATTTGGCAGAATGGGGAGATAAAGAAATATCAATGGCAGAAAAAGAAATGCCTGGTCTTATAGCCTTGAGGGAGGAATACAAAAATGAAAAACCTCTCTTAGGAGCCAACATCATAGGATGTTTGCATATGACCATTCAAACAGCAGTTTTAATAGAGACTCTTACTCAACTAGGAGCTAAAGTTAGATGGTCTTCGTGTAATATTTACTCAACTCAAGACCATGCAGCAGCCTCAATTGCTAAAAAAGGTATTCCTGTTTTCGCATGGAAAAATGAAACAGAAGAAGATTTTTGGTGGTGTATTGAAAAGACTATTGAGGCAGAAAATTGGGAGCCTAATCTTATTCTCGACGACGGTGGCGATCTTACAAAAATCATGCATGAAAAATATGATAGTAAGCTAAATAAGGTTTTAGGCCTAAGCGAAGAAACCACTACTGGCGTTCAAAGATTATATGAAATGCAAGACAACAAAAAGTTAAAAGTCCCAGCAATTAATGTCAATGATTCGGTAACTAAATCAAAATTTGATAACCTTTATGGATGCAGGGAAAGTTTAGTTGATGGAATTAGAAGGGCAACAGATGTAATGCTATCTGGAAAAATTGCCTTGGTAGCAGGATTTGGTGATGTTGGCAAAGGATCAGCTGCAAGTTTGAGAAGCGCTGGGGCAAGAGTAATGGTTACAGAAGTTGATCCAATATGTGCTTTACAGGCAGCTATGGAAGGTTACGAGGTGGTGAGTTTAGACGATGTATCTTCAATACCTGATATATTTGTAACTGCTACAGGAAATGTAGATGTGATAACGTTAGAACATATGAGAAAAATGAAAGATCAAGCAATAGTTTGCAATATAGGACACTTTGACTCAGAAATTCAAATTAGTTCACTAAATAACTATAAATGGGATGAGGTCAAACCACAAGTTGATACTGTAACTTTTCCCGATGGAAAAAAAATAATAGTTTTGGCAAAAGGCAGACTTGTAAATTTAGGATGCGCTACAGGTCACCCTTCTTTTGTAATGAGTGCATCGTTTACAAATCAGGTTTTAGCTCAAATAGAACTTTTTAGAAATTATAAAAATTATGAAAATAAGGTTTACACCTTGCCTAAATTCTTAGATGAAAAAGTAGCGAAACTACATTTAGAAAAAGTAGGAGCAAAACTATCTAAACTGTCTCTAAAGCAAGCTGAATATCTGGGAGTCAATAAAGAAGGTCCATTTAAGAATGAACAATATAGATATTAAATGTATCTTGGAAAATTTAATTTAAATACTATAAATAAGACTAAAGATATTGCATGTTTGCTTTATAAACTGAGTAAAGTGGGTGATGTTTTTGGCCTTTATGGAGATATAGGGGCAGGAAAAACAACATTCGCTCGATACTTTATTAATCAAGGAATAAAAAAAAGCAGAGTACCCAGTCCTTCGTATAATCTTTATTTTAAATATGAATGCAGAAAAGGTTCTCTATATCATCTGGATGCTTGGAGAATAAATGACAGTTTAGAAGTTTTAAATTTAGGAGTTTTGGAAAATTTAAAAGAGTCGATTTTTCTGATAGAGTGGGCTGATAAAATTGAAAACCTTTTACCTGATTGTATGCTTAGTATAAAGATGGAATGCTTTGAAAATAAAAGAACAATTTCATTTTTTGGAAATGATAGTTGGAAATTAAGATTAAGAAAAAAATTCGATCGAGATTTAGTTGAAGATAAAATTAAATAGTGATTTGTTAAATTTTTTAGAGGGTGTAGGTCTTTCTAATAGAGATGTAAGTATTCTTCCGAAAGATGCTTCTACAAGAACATACTATAGGAGTTTGCAATCAAAAAATCCATTTATTTTAATGGACTCTTCTGAAGAAAAAAGTTCTTTGATAAATTTTATAAATATATCTTTATGGTTAAGAAAAAAAGGATTTTCAGCTCCCTGTATTTATCATAAAGATTTAGCTAAAGGATATTGCGTCTTAGAAGATTTTGGTCTCAATAAATTTAGTATTATTCAAAGCACTAAAATAATTAATAAATATAAAGTAACTATAGATTTATTGGCTTCATTATCAAGATTGAGTCCACCTACAAAGCTAAAATATTATTCGAAAAAAATATTTATGGATGAATTAAACTTATTTATAGAGTGGTATTTGTTTTATGACAAAAAAATAGATAAACTTGCGCTAGCCTCATGGGAGAGTATCTGGAGTAATTTATTTAAGAGAATAAGCAGTAGTAATAAAAAATCGATAGTTTTACGCGATTTTCATGTCGATAATTTATTTTGGCTTAGCGATAAACAAGGCCTTAAAAGGATAGGGCTAATTGACTTTCAAGATGCCTTGATAGGCCATCCATGCTATGACTTAGTATCATTATTACAGGATGTGAGGGTAAAACTTTCTTTTAAAAAGCAGCAAGATTTATATAATTATTATATCAAAACTGTTAAGGCAGATGAAAAACTATTTGAAGAAGTTTACTTTATATTTGGGACACAGAGAATAATTAAAATTATAGGAATTTTTAATAAATTAAAGTATTTACATAATAAGAGTAATTACATGAAACATATTCCAAGGTCTTGGACACTTCTTAAAAGGAATTTAAAATATTCTTCACTCAAGCCTTTATTAAACTGGTTCGAAGCTTATGTATTTAAATAAAAAAAAAATAAAAAATTTAGAAGCAATGGTTTTTGCCGCAGGCAGAGGAAAAAGAATGAGATATATGACAAATTTTAAAGCTAAACCATTAGTTGAAATTAATCAAGAATGCTTGTTAGATACAAATATTAAGAAAATAGCCAGTTCTGGAATTTCTAAGATCATTGTAAATACAAGCTATAAGCATTTAAGTATTAAAAAGTCATTAAATAATCTTAAACTAAAAAATAAGCTTCCCAAATTGATAGTTTCCTATGAAAAGAGTTTGCTTGAAACAGGAGGAGGCCTAAAAAAAGTACTAGGGCAGTTTGAAAATTACAATCTTCTAGTTGTTAATGGAGACTCACTTTTACATAGCAAAAATATTAAATCTTGTCCGATATCAACCTTAAAAACTAATTTTAATAAACAGAAAATGGATGTGCTGCTGCTATTATCAAAAAAAAAAAATACTCTGGGATATAATGGGATGGGTGACTATAAAAAGTTAAGTTATAGTAATGCTTCAAAATTATCAAAAGAAAAAAGCAATTTTCCCACAAAATATGTTTTTACAGGATGGCAAGTAATTAATAAGAAAATATTAAATAATTTTTCAGAAAAAAAATTCTCACTCAAGAAAGTCTATGATCTAGCAGAGAAAAATGGACGATTATATGGTATTATTTACAGCGGACTTTTTTTTCATGTTGGTGACTCAAAGTCTTACAACCAAATTAAAAACTTTATCAATAAAAAAAAATTAGGTTCTTTATGAATTATGTCTTTTATGATCTAGAAACTACTGGCCGATCCTCCGCATGGGATCAAATAATTCAAGTGGCAGCGATACTAACTGATAAAAGCCTCAAAATAATTGAGAAATATGAAGAAAAATGTAGAATTAATTCTTATTGTATTCCTAATCCTGAGGCTATTTTAGTCAATAAAATAAGTATTGGAACACTCCTAAATACTAATATTAGCCATTATCAATTAATGGTAAATCTTAAAAAGAAATTTTTAGAATGGTCTCCTGCCGTATTTATAGGATATAACTCTATAAAATTTGATGAAGAGTTTTTGAGAAACTCTTTTTTTAAAAATCTGTTAGATCCGTATATTACTATAAAAAATGATAATTACAGATTAGATTTACTTGACTCTGTAAGAGCTACTAGTTTTTTACATCCAGAGAATATAAAAACCTTAATTAGCGAAAAAGGGAATCCGATATTAAAGTTAGATAAAATTGCTCCTCTTAATGGAATATCAAATTTTCAAGCTCACGACGCCTTAGGTGATACATTTGCTTCCTTAGAATTAGCAAAAATAATCAAAGAAAAATCACCAAGTATCTGGGAGGAAACAATTTGTAATAAAAAAAAAATTTACTTATTAAATTATATTAAAAATAAACCTTTCTGTTTTGTAGAGAGTATATTTGGAAGGGTAAAGCTTTTTACTTTATCATTCCTTGGTGAACATCCTTATTATAAATGGGCAATATGTTTTGACCTCAATAAAGATCCGAGTGAAGCAATTAATTTAAACGACTATGAATTTAAAAAATACTTAGAGCAATCGCCAAAAATAATTAAAAATTTAAAATTAAATAAAAGCCCCTTGCTTTTATCTTATGAGTATTCTGATCAAAGCAATGCGAGTAATAGTCTAGATAAAAAGTTAATTTTGAAGAGATATAATTTTATAAAAGAGAATCCTCTGTTCAAAGAAAGAATAATAAAGTATTATGAGAAAAAAGCATTAGATAATATTGAAGACTTAAATCAATCTGATATTTTTGCCGAAGAGTCTATTTATAAAAAGTTTACCTCCCAAAAAGATAATATTTTAATGAAACAGTTTCATAATGAAGATTGGGAAAATAGAAATATTATTAAGAATAAATTTAGCGATGAAAGACTTACTTATTTTGCAAATCTTTTAATTTATGAGGAAAAACCTGAAATTTTAGAAAAATCTATTGTAAAATCTATTAAGAAAAGCCTTAGTAAGAAGCTTTTAAGTCAGAATAAAGAAAAATGGCTTACCTTATATGATGCTTATAAAAAGATTGATGATCTTAGAGAAAAATGTGATAATAACACACTGGAAACATTAAATGAATTCAATGGTTATCTTGAATTACTTGAAAAACAATTACAAATAAATAAGGTTTAATATGTCTATTATAAATGTTAGTGATAAAGAATTTGAAGAAAAAGTTTTAAAAAGCGGTGACCTAGTATTGTGTGATTTCTGGGCAGAATGGTGTGGGCCATGCAAACAAATTTCACCTATTTTGGAAGAACTTTCAAATGAATATAAATCTAAAAATGTAACTATAGCAAAAGTAAACATAGATGATAACCCAGAAACACCAGCAAAATACGGAATAATGAGTATCCCTTCACTATTACTTTTCAAAGATGGAAAATTGGTTTCAACTCAAGTTGGATTACAACAGAAAGATGCCTTAGAAGAATGGATTAAAAGCTATTATTGAGCTAATTGTTATCAATGCTAATAACTTCACCTACCAAACTTATTGAACCTGTTATCAGACAAGTTACTCTCTTTTTCTTGTACCTTTTTGCATTTTCAAAGTGATGCAAAACTTCTTCAATATTTTTTAATACTTTGCATTTTATGTTTAATAAACTAGCTTCATAGTTTATTTCCTTTGCAGGCCTATTGCTAAAGCTAGTTTCTTTTAAGGATATTAAAAGATTAGGATCTATTTTTTTTATTTGCTTTAAAATTCCTTTATGGTCTTTTGCTATTCCAACTCCC
>MDTC01158135.1_pt1 | contig 15365 bp, 11 predicted proteins | sample 811181 | NCBI WGS metagenome assembly MDTC01 (sample SAMN05326644, study PRJNA326480) | marine metagenome | isolation source: seawater | place: Pacific Ocean: North | collected 2011
GTTGAATCTATTAACATATGTTGTCATGTTACTAGGGTTCTGGTTATTGTTAGTTCCAGACATTAATATTATAAATTATTATAATATTAATTTGTCGCTAGAGTGAATGCATTAATCGGTATCTTTCATATCAAGCAGTCCAGCGGTTGCGTTTGAGCCTTTAAGAGATTGGGGCAGAACAGTGGTAGGGTTGTATTGATCACCTGTTCCTACAAAGAACCATCTCAATGATAGATAGTAAGGCATAGAGCTGTTCATATTTCCACCCAACATCTTAAGATTAGGGCCATTCTCAACTATAGTCTCAATGGCAGTAGTCCCTAAAGCGTAATTCCAATACCATAGATTTGAAGTATATCCAGGCATATCTCCATCCGAGTTAATCCATACAGGTTCGTAGTTCTGTTTTGGAACACTAGTCATTTTATGGCGTTTGATAATAGTGCCATTGATATAAATGCTAAGATCTGTGTTATCGCAACGAATAATTACATTAACCCATTTATCAAGTGGAATATCCTCAACCGTGATCATCTCAAGAGGGTTGTCAAACGTATTCATAACTACGACCATAGCATTAGAGTTTGGAGCAATGTATAACCCAGGAGCGTTGCTTGGGAAGTTCATACCGTTCATACCGGCATTGTTCATGGCATTGCCTGAACCAGTGTCACAGCCAAGTTTTTTGCACTTAGGATCTTCGGTATCGCCAAGATCACCAAACACAGCATTGGAATCAGATGCACTCATGCTGTTACCTTTATGACCCTTTACAAATACATTTTTGTATTTTCCGACACTGGTGTTTGTAAGGCTAGATGAGTCAATAAATACCCATACGGACCAAGTGAATTCTATACCATCTTCTTGATCTTTAGATCTCAGAATAGGTATAGCATTACCAAAAGGCCATGTTCCGAGCTGTGGATTAACTTCGATCATCGCAGAATGTCCACCTGGCAACATTCCGTCAATCAGGTGTGGCGTTCCCGAAGGAGTCAGTGCCCACGCAATAAGTGCAGAGGTGTATCTAAATAGGAAAATAAAACCAATAAGAACTAAAATAAGAAAAGCAACTTTGGAAACTAAGGTATTAGTTTCCATAAATCCACCTTTTTGAATAGCCATATTTATATAATATATATAAATAAATTAACTAAATTTAAATTCTAAAACTTCCCTGCGCTTCATCATCAATGAAGAACTTAACTTGGATATAGTACTTGTTGAAAAGATTGCTTAATACAGAGCCTCCGAAACCGTCTGCATAGATGTTCCAAGCCTCTTGAGGATTCTTAGCATCATTGTAATACTTAAAGTTAGCGATCTGACCACCAAATCCAATACCATTGGGACAAACAGTCATAGGGACACCACTTGGCACGTAAGCGGTGTTTTTCAGGACGCACGTTCTGACTAACTTACCATCAATATAAATGTCTAAAGAACGTCCGTATACGCTGACGAGGGCATTCACCCATCTCTGCAACGGCACGTTTTGCACCACGCACTGCTGATGTTTCTTGCAACCAGAGCCGCTAGATGATCCTGGTGCACCAGAGTTACCCGGTGCACAATCTAAAGCATATGTGCCAACATCAACAATAAGATTATTCTCATATTTGTCTAAAGCCATCTTAAGAGCTAAGTTGCCGTCACTGTCAATGCGCTGGTAAATTACCTTTTCCTGTCCAAAATGAGTATCCCAATTGCTAACAAAGAACCAGCACGACATAGCAAAATTATTTGCGGTGCCAGTCTTAAGTTTTTTGGCGTCAATCTTAATTGCCTTGTTAGCGGGTAATGGATACGAACTAGGCAACAGAGAACTTCCATCGGACATTAACCATGAAATCAGTAAATACAAAATAATAACCACTACGACTATTGTTAATAATCTGCCTACAGCCATAATATAATATATCAATAGAAAAATTTACTAAATAGAATCTGATTTTATAAATTGCTGGACTTGTATAACAACGAAATCTCTCTTCTGCTTAAAACTCTATCAAAGTATACGATATTATTAATACCTCCATGTGCCCCCTCTGGACTTCCAATCGTAATATTCCCGGAATTAACACCAGCGATAATGTTCGGAGTAGATGAAATGAGTTCATCGTTCATAAATACATCTAAAGTTCCTCCATCGTAGTTAATCAGTATATTGTTCCATTTCTGTAATTTAAAGTCGTTTGTCTCATACACCGTTTTAATATTCGCTAAGTTACTTCTCCATGTTTCGTTTATACAGTATAGAGTTTCCTTCTCAGCACCAGGTGTTCCATATGGGCACACGGCTGTGACAGTGTCTTTATCACCCGGATACTTTTTGCATTTTTTTGACTCACACTCACCAACAGCGGGAACAGTTCTAAGTGATTTTTGGGGTATTTTCATAGTAATTTTTAAAGTGTTATCATTTGCTCTATAGAGTATATTTGGCATGTCATTGTAGTTAAATACGCTAACAAAGTTCTTCGTATTGTATACGCTCACGGGTTGAGGATTTATATACAACCAGAAGGAAATGGCATAATTATAGGTAAACTCTGGATATGGGTTTGGTTTACCAGTAATATAATCATGGTATAATCTTACCATGCGTGCGTATATTGAAGTAGATTTCTGTAGTTCTTGCTGCTTTTTCATTCTTTGAATACGTTCGTTCTCATCCTGGAATATACCAATTGTATATTGTCTGTTAAGATATGTAGGCTCATTCAGCAATACATGTGCATATTTATTTACTAAGTATTTGATTATCATTGGAACAACGAAGTATGCTGTAATAAATATAGCTTCAAATCCAAGTAGAGTATAAGTAATCCTCTGTGTGTTTTTATATTCACCCATTACAAATCCGATAGCATCAATAAAGAGACAGGGAATATAGAATATTACATTCTTCATGAGATGATAAAAAGTCTTTGGTTTTTCACCCCATTTAATTTTGCTCACAAAATATATATATACAAGCGCAAGTAGCACGACAATATTCACCAAATTAAATAATAATAACAATGCATTACTTGCTAGTGACCATTGAATTATATAGTTGCAGACGTATAGAAGTATTAATGCAGCTAATATAGAACCGACTGCAACAGTAAAAACTCTTGAAATGAATCTGAAGCCTTCTTTAAAATTGACGGTATTAATATGGAGATTCGCCTTGTTTTTGTATCTGATATAGTATATCATCATGATGTTGATGAAGAGACCAAACAAGAATAGAAGCACGGATAAAGCTCTGAGGTAAGGTTGTCTTAGAACATAGTTACAATTGCTTGCAAATGATTGCTTGAAGTAACTATAATAATCACCCTCGCTTAGATATTGAGATTGACTATTTTTATAAAACTCTGAGTCATCAAGATATTTTTGCCAAAGATCTTCAGTCATCTGTTTTTTTTCAGGAGACACAGGTGCATCATAGTCAATTCCAAGCATGGGAAGATAAGTCCTCAAGTATGCTTGAAATCCGATGGCATTCTTAATGTAACTATCCCATAGCTGTTGACGATTGTTGTTTATAACCTCTGTAATCTGTTCATCACTCCATGTCGGATTCTGACTTATGACATATTCCCTGAAACTAACAGGCTCACCTTGTTCTCTCCTGCCAATCGCGATATATTCTTCTTTTAGCTCATCCATCTTTTTGTTGTTATCACTTTTTAGTTCTTGCAAAACTTCATCGTCTTTATGCTTCTCATATTGCATTTTAAATAGATCGTGGTTCTTCTTAACGTACTCGCTCCACAGCTTATCTTTATCTTTGAGAGCATCGTCTCTTATCTTTTCCTCGCTAAGAGCAGGATTCTCATCTTTGAGTTTTGCGATATGATTGTTTACATATATAGTAAAATCTTCGTCAGAATCTGATTCCATTAGTGCCTTTTTTTCAGCCATGAACTTAGGAAATGTATTTTTCTCTCCTTCACGTTGCTCTTTGATGTAGTTATTCAAATAGCGATTAAATCCGATCATGTCCATGTCTTCCATACCTTTAGTTTGACTAGGGCTGTTAGGATCATACTTGCAGTAGCTGAAAAAAAAGCTATTAGAATCGCTTGCTCCTGGTAGATCTTCACCTGTCGGGTTAGTGCTAAAGAAATAATAAAACAGTGCAATATATACGACAGTAATTGCAATAAAATATTTATCAACTGATATAGTGCTATAATTTGGGTTTGTGTTGCTCATTAATATATATATACCATTTGATAAATATTTTACAAATTTTCAATAGTGGTTTTTTTGCCATGACATTCACGACATAGTGCTACTAAATTACTTACTTCATTTGTGCCACCTTGGTCTAATCTTACACTATGATCAACCTCAAACCATGCTGTTAGCTGTTGGTTGCAGTGACCACACTTCCAATTTTGTTGCGATGCAACAAACTTTTTCTTAGTTTCACTAACAGATCGTTTTGTTCCAGTCTTTCCTGAGTTCATCATACGTTTTTGTTGAGGTGTCGCTCCGTATCCGCCTCCACTACCGCCTCGCATATATTGAGGTGAATATGACATTACATGTGATAGATCATTCATAGACAACAATGGCTTTAGAAGATCACCAGAATTTCTGTCTATTGGCATGTGCTTGATAATATTTGAAGCATTTACTAATAGAGACTGTGATTCGTTTGGGTTTTTTTTCATGAACAAATAGAGAGATATTCCGGCAAACCCAATAAATGCCATTTGATAATATTTCTTCCATGACTGTAGCATTTTTAGATATTTTCCATCATAATAGGCATTCGCAATAAGAAATCCGGTTATAGCTAAAATAAGTAGTTCTATTTTCATAATATATTATATTTAGAAAGTATTAAAAACCTAAAATACTTTTAATCTGATCATCTGTCATATCAGTGGTGGACGTTAATGTTGGAAAATCGCTATTTGGTACACATTGACGGATATCCTGGTTAAATCTAGTGCCTTTTTTACAGCGCGTCCTTTTCTTTGGCTTTGTCCTGGAAGTAGGTAATTTAGTTACAGTCAAAGTTTTTTTCCCTGTATTGTTAGTTGTTCTTTTTAAGGTAATCTTTTTAGTTTCAGTAGCTTTTCTAGTGTTAGATGTTTTCTTGCTTTTTCCTTGGCTATTTGACGTATTAGGAGTTTTATCAGGAAGAGTTGAATTAAGTTCTTTAAGGCTATTAATGAGTTTATCAACATCAATTTTTGTGGTTGGTGTCTCATACAGGTAACTATATATAATCTTATTGATTGCGTTTATAAGATCTACATAATCATCAATAACATTCAGTTTGATAGTAGATATGATACTAATATATGACATAAGAAGTCCCCATATATCGCAGTTATGACGATATATTGTATCATAATATCCTTTAACGTTGAATGTATATCTGCCTCCCTCACTAACTGTAAATTTTATGAGAATGTCGTATAGGTATTGAGAGAATACATTAAGGAACTCGTAGTATACAATAATGTTCTTTTTCATTCCTTCCTGAAACTGGTCCAATTGGTTTGACCAGTTTACATAATTAAGTATAAAAAATTCTTCAACTACTAGAAAGTGATGACCCACAAAAACAGTATGTAGATAATTATAGTAGTATTCAAGTATCATGGTTTTTAGTTTTCTCTCTGTTTCCTTGCTTCCAGATAGAATTTCAGGGTTGCTATTGACATATTCATTGAACATACTAATAAAACCATTATTGAACATTATTGTGGAGTAAGGAAAGTTAAAATGAATAGACTTATTCATTAAGGACCTAGGGACAACGCCTTTTTCATATATGGATGATATACCATAATCTATTAATTTAATAGAGTCTGTATTTTTGTCTATCATTATGTTTGTTGGTTTGATGTCGTTATGATAGATTCCAAGTTTATTCATTGGAACAATAGCATTTTTTAGTAAATCTATGAGTAGGTTATTGATATATTTGAAATTTGTAGGAGAGAAACTTTGCTGCATTATAAATTGCTTAAGATCAACGCCTGCATCAGGTATGTTAATGATACCAAGTGTTGACAGCTTATCATTGATGTTGTTCTTGGTATACACATTGTTGTCTAAGTTCATGCATATTTTGTCAAAATCTTTTAGATCATCCTTTGTCAGTTTTGCTGGTGTGCATAGACTAACATTTTTTACTAAAAAATATTCTCCATAGTTAGGTATTTTGTTTAGCATGTTCTCAAATTGCTTAATGTTTTCAAATTCTTCAATTGCATCTTCTTTTGTCATTAGTTTGCTTATGTAGTTATCTGGAGGTGTAGAATTCGTGCATTTTAGAGGAGGTTTAAATATACATCCGAAGCCTCCTGAGTTGATAGCTTTTCCACCTTTATTAGACATATATTAAGCAAATATTAAAATTACTTTGATAGGCAATATGCAGCTATTACTAATGCAGCAACAATTCCTATATATATGATTTTCTCTCTTCTCTGTGCAATTTCAAATAGCGTGTGTTCAGGTTTATTGTAATGATCGTTGTACTTCTGTATAGAATCTAACATATTCATCTCGGGCTTTCCAGTCTTAATGTTAATTTGATTGTGTATAAAATGGATCCATTTGTTAAACGAAGGTCTAGAATCAAGATATGGAGTGACTGGAAATTGTGTTATCATCTCACTAAATTCGTTACCAATCTTTTTATCAGGAATAAATATTGGTAAATTTTGTATGAAATCATAATATTTCTTTTTAGAAACATCATTAGGATGAGTAGGATATGTTAACGCAATGGTTTGCAAAACAAACCAGTAGTGTGGACCCCATACGCTTGGATCGTAATCTGTAGCCATTACAATGAAAGAATATAAAAAGATATCAATTTAAACATATAGAGTAGGAATGAAAACATATAATTTTTGCAACAATTGTGGTAAAGTTGGACATTCATTTCATCAATGCAAGAATCCAATTACTAGCTTAGGTATTATAACAATCCGTAAAACTGGTCGTGGTGTAGAGTATCTTTTAATTTGTAGAAAAGACACTTTAGGTTATGTGGACTTTTTGCGTGGTCGTTATAACTGCTATAATAAGAATTATTTACGGAACATTATAAACGTAATGACTGAAGAGGAAAAAACGAATCTATTAACTAAAGATTTCAAAGAAATGTGGAATGAATTGTGGGGAACGACAGCAGGAATACAATATCGCGGAGAGGAGAAGAGCTCAGAGGAGAAAATGAGCACGCTAATGAAAGGTATTCAGGTGGGTGATGATTTCTATACGCTTAAGTCGTTGATAGAAGAATCACAGTATAGATGGACAGAACCAGAATGGGGATTCCCGAAAGGAAGACGAAACTATCAAGAAAAAGATTTAGAATGTGCGATAAGAGAATGGACTGAAGAGACAGGATATAAACGTGATGACATTGTTCTTATCAATAATATACTGCCTTATGAAGAAATATTTACAGGGTCCAATTATAAATCTTACAAACATAAATATTACATAGCGACAATAGATGAAACAAGCGACTATCAGCCTCAATTCCAGAAATCGGAAGTGAGTCAACTAGCTTGGAAAACATTTGATGAGGCAATCAAACTCATTAGGCCTTATAATTTAGAAAAAGTCAATATATTGACAAGATTAAATAATGTGTTACAACAATATAGATTATATACATAATATATAAATAATGACAGATATTACAGGAACTCCTATAAATATTGATGAAACCCCTATTGTATTAGATACACCAGAATCAACGGGTGATGAGGTTGAAGAATTGGATACACCTGTTATTAAAAAAGTTACAACGGATAATAAGTTCTTAATCAAAAAGGAGCTAGAAGAGCGAAAAATTTTAGAAGAATCAGATGATTTTAAATACTTATATCCAAATTTGAATGATCCTAACTTCAATATCAAGATAGCCGAAAAACAGGAATTTTATGACACACGTTATGACGGAGCCATAAAGAATGTAGAAGAATATGCGGAAAAGATGTGTAACGCACAATTTGAATTGGCACCACATCAGGCGTTTGTCAGGAATTTTATGTCATTTCAAACACCATACAACGGCTTATTATTGTATCATGGATTAGGTAGTGGTAAGACATGCTCAGCTATTAGCGTAGCAGAGGAGATGCGTGATTATTTAAAACAAATGGGAATAACCAAGCGCATACTAGTAGTAGCATCGCCTAATGTTCAAGATAATTTTAAACTTCAGTTGTTTGATGAAAGGAAATTGAAAGAAATTGATGGACTGTGGAACTTACGAGCTTGCACCGGCAATAAGTTCCTGAAAGAGATCAACCCAATGAATATGAAAGGTCTTACAAAAGAAAAAGTTATAGGGCAAGTTAAACGCATAATTAATGCAAGCTATCTTTTCATAGGTTATATTGAGTTATCTAATCTGATAGAAAAAAAGGGACAAATAGATGGAGATTACAGCAAAGAACAAAAAGAAAGACTCATGAAAAGAAGACTTGAGAGATTTTTTGAAGGAAGACTGATCATAATAGATGAGATACATAACATTCGTGTGTCTGAGGAAAACAAAAATAAGCGCGTCGCTGTTTCTCTCTTGAAACTAGTAAAGTCTGTATCCAACTTACGCCTTTTGTTATTATCCGCCACTCCCATGTATAACAACTATAGAGAGATAATATGGTTAATCAATTTATTAAACATTAATGATGGTAGATCTACGGTGTCTATATCTGATATATTTGATAAAGGTGGTAATTTATTAATTGATTCAGAAGGGCGCGAAGTAGGTAAAGAAACTCTCATGAGAAAAGTAACAGGATATGTCTCATTCATCAGAGGTGACAATCCATACACATTTCCTTATAGAATATTCCCAGAGTTGTTTGCGCCAGAAAGGACATTTTCACAACGTGATTATCCCGCGATACAGCTGAACGGTAAGGAAATAATTGAGCCACTGCAATATATAAATGTATACTTAAATGGAATAGGCGAATACCAGAATAAGTCTTATGATTTAATACTAGAATTGCTCAAAGATGGGGCGACAAAGGGCGGGACTGAACTACCAAACTTCTCTAATATGGAGACGTTCGGATACGCCATGTTGCAAAGTTTGCTTGAGGCTTTGAATATTGTATATCCAGACGAACAGCTTGATGACGAGGACGATCTGAAAAGTTATGAAAAGGGCAGACTAATAGGAAAACAAGGTCTGAGGCGTATAATGAATTATCAGGATACAAAGTCTAATCCCCCGGTTAAAGGAAACTTTGAATATAAATCAGACGTCTTGAGTAAATACGGAGAGATATTCTCTCCAGATATACTTCCGACCTATAGCGCAAAGATGAGTAATATCTGCTCTATAGTCACAAAGTCTGAGGGCATAGTTCTTATCTATTCGCAGTACATAGACGGAGGCTTAGTGCCAATGGCCTTGGCGCTGGAATCTATCGGCATCACAAAATATGGTTCTAGTTCTCTTTTTAAAGTTCCTCCTACAGAACCTATTGACGCAATTACTGGTAAACCAAAGAGTGAGGTAGGAGAAGCGTTCTCTCCAGCAAAATATATAATGATTACAGGAGACAAGGCATACTCACCAAATAACGATCAACTTGTTAAAGCCGCAACAAGTGAGAATAACTTAAATGGTGAAAAAGTGAAAGTCATCTTGATATCAAAGGCTGGATCAGAGGGATTAGACTTCGCCAACATAAGGCAGGTTCATATATTGGAGCCATGGTATAATATGAATCGTGTAGAACAGATAGTAGGTCGTGCTGTTCGTAACAAAAGTCATTGCAGACTGCCTTTTTCAAAGAGAAATGTGGAAATCTATTTTCATTCAACGATCCTTCCCGAAGCTAGAGTAGAGGCAGCAGATCTATATCTTTATAGATTGTCTGAAGTAAAGGCCATTCAGATAGGACATGTTTCACGTGTTTTAAAGCAAAGTGCAATAGACTGTTTGTTAAATCAGGAACAGAATAATTTTACTGTAGAAAAGATGGATCAATCAGTTAAACAAATACTCTCCACAGGGCAAACAATAGACTACCAAGTTGGTGATAAACCATTCACAGCCATATGCGACTACATGGACCAGTGCAGTTTTGAATGCAAGCCAACAAAACTTATAAACCAGTCTGATGTAGCAATGGATACATATGATTCAATTTTTATTCAGATGAATACAGAGAAAATTAATCAACGTATTAGGCAGTTATTTATTGATAGCTATTTCTATAAGAAAAAGGATCTAATAGCAAGGATCAATGCAATAAAGGAATATCCTATCGTCCAGATAGATGCAGCGTTGACACAATTAATAACCGATAGGAACGAAATCATAATGGATAAGTATAGGAGACCAGGAAGATTAGTAAATGTTGGAAATTACTATTTATTCCAACCGATAGAACTCTCGGATACTTTCGCAAGTATTTATGATAGGTCAACGCCTTTACAGTATAAACGTGACTCTGTTCTAATAGATCTTCCTGAATCAGTTAAGGAGACCAACGTTAAAGAGATCAAATTAAAGAAGAAGACTACAGATGAAGGATCAAAAGTAGAAAAAATAGTAATGGTGTCACATAATGCAGCTAAGAGCATTATAGAGGAGATGTATCAAGACTACCTTTTGGCAACAACAGAGCAGGTAATAGCGAGAGGAGAGATAAATTGGTATAAGTTCTGTGGTCTTACAATTGAGAAACTAATGAAACTGGGTATAGATGAAGATTTACTTATTTCTTTTCTAGTTGCACATTTGATTGAGATGTTAGTATTTGATAGCAAGATTAATATTTTGAATTACTTATATCAGTCAGGAGAACTTAATGATTTTGAAAGACTGTTGAAGGCATATTTTGATGCTAAACTGATGTCTTCGTCTAAGATGAAAGGAATTATACTCGCAAACGACACTACACAACAACTTATGATATGGAGAGATTCAAGTTGGGTAAAGGCGGAACCAATGGATTATATGGATTTTAAAGATGAGATCTTAAAATATGTAGTTCTTCCAGCAAATCTTAGTGTTATTGTTGGTTTTATCATAATATTCAAGAAACAATATATGATATTTAAAGTGAAAGACATGACATTAAAACGACATAAGGGTGCAAGATGTGATCAGGCTGGTAAGAAAGAGACGCTCAAGATACTTAACAAGATTGTAGGAAAAGAAGAATATACAATTGATAATACCAGAGATACAATGCAGATAGAATTATGCTCGCTTCAAGAGTTTTTATTAAGGTATTTTGATTACACAAAGAAAGATAATAAAAGATGGTACTTATCACCGGAGGAAGCAGTAATTAATAACATTGAAAACATAAGAATATAATGGAAAATTGAATAAAAGAAATAAATATATATATAATATAGAATGGATACACAAGAGGCAACCAATAACCCGACAGTTTTATCTGAACCTGTTGACATAGCAGAAGAAAAGGAAGAAGAGCCTGTTATGGATGAGCCGCAGGAAGAGCAAGTTGGTAAGCAGGACAAAACATCAGAGGTTACTGAAAAGCGAGCACCACTCATGACAATTGATGTCTCTAGTGCCAAGAAGACGCAAGCGGAAAAAAAGAAAACAAGGAGTGGTGGCATATTCAACAAATCTTTGCTCGTCCGCCGTATTCCATTGACACTACAATATGTAGGCAATTCTATAAAAGATAATCTGGAAAAAAAGATAGCAGCGAGTTTAGAAGGAAAATGCACTACTGAAGGATATATAAAGCCAGGATCAGTGTCAGTGATGACATTCAGTTCAGGAGAGATAAAAGGCAATAATATCATGTTCGAGACATCATTTGAATGCCTTGTGTGCAACCCTGTTGAAGGTATGCTGATCAATTGTGTGGCAAAAAACATTACTAAGGCAGGCATTAGAGCAGAACTTGATATGGACCCTAGTCCACTCGTGATATTTATAGCTAGGGACCATCATTTCGCAGACAAACAATTTTCACAAGTTAGTGAAGGCGACAATGTAAAAGTGAGGGTCATCGGTCAGAGATATGAGCTTAATGACACAAATATATCTATCATAGCGTCCTTAGTTGAGCAGATCATGGAAAAGCCAATTGATAGAAAGAAAGTTCCTAAGAAAAGAATTACGATTAAGAGTGATGATGATAACTAAATAAACTTAAAAATATAGTGTTATATTTTATTAATGATTGAGGAGATTCGGAATGAGATAGAAAGCATGAATAAATTTCATCAGATAGAAGTGTTGAAAATATTAAAAAAAGACAGTTCTATAGTGCTTAATGACAACAGTAATGGTGTTTTTGTAAAATTAAACGATATATCTCAAGAAACTATTGACAGACTAACAGATTATATAAGCTATGTAAAGCAGCAGGAGAAACAGTTGACAAAGCAAGAGAATCTTAAGGAAGAGTATAAAAACACCTTTTTTGATGTAAAAGATGGAGGGAATGAATTTAAAGATAAAAGGAGTAAAAACATTAGGATTGAGAATGCATCAGCAGAACTATCATAAATGTTTAGATGAAATAAACGGCTTTGTATTAACAAATAAATTAGTAATACAAAGTGAAAAAGATATGAGAAAGAATGAACAGCCATCAGTCGTTAAGACAATAAAAAAAACTCAAGATGATGTATTTTATCCGGAGTATACAGATAAATTGTTTTGGTGTTTTTATATTATCTTGCATGGCATGGACAGCTATAATCATATAGGTAACAAGGTTTTTTCTATAGAAAAGGAAGAGAAGATAAAATATGTTGAAAAGTTCAGACAGTGCAAGGATAAATTTAAGGTAAATAAAATAGTTTTACAGACTGTTGAGGATGAGCTTGCGAATAACCCTTGGATTACTACTAAGACTTTGCATGCACTTTGTGTATACCACAATATAAGCATAATGTTGGTATGGGATAGAAAATACCACAATTTTTTCTATGGCGACAAGGTAAGTATCATTTATAAGAACAAAGACAGATATTGTTTAGATATGAGTGAAAATACCACAGCAAATATCAGCAAATACACATCTGAATATCTCTACATAGAGAATCTAGATAAACCTATAAAATGTATGAGTTATTACAAGGTTGACCAGCTGATAGAACTAGCAAAAAAGCTTAACATTAACGAACTAGATACTAGCGGTAAAAAGAAGACGAAAAAACATTTATATGAAGAAATAGTCAAAAACGTCTAGAATTGAATATAAAATTGAATATAAAATTTAATATTTATATTAAATATAAATGACTGAGCGATCTAAGCGGCAACTACAAACAATGTCATTAGATGGTATGTTGAAGTTATACTTGGAAACGGATCCGCATATTCCAAACCGCGACGGACTGTCTTATGAACTTGAGACAAGATTTGGAACCAAGGGTCGTGGTGCAATTACAAAAATGGATTATGATAATGTAGTAAATAAGTTGGTAAACCAGGGGTTCTCCACACCGAATCCCGCAGGTAAGAGTATCTTGCGTATTCAGAACGAATATCTTGACGGGAATACTGGACGAACAAAGATATCTAACGTGCGCTGTGAGATCCAATCATTGGATTTTATACAAAAATATTGTAAAACTAATTCAATTGCAGATGAGTCCATGGGACGAGCAATTAAGTTTCAGCAGAAAATGTCTATTCAGCGCCCTGATCAATCATATATTCGCCCTGTAGATAACAATGATTTTGGGTTTAGGACTGCTCTCCAAATTGAGAAAGAACTAAACCCACAATCAGCTATGGTCAAAGAGATTAAGACCAATTGGTCAAATAACAAGAAGATCTTTAGATACATGAATCGTGTTACATTTACACATGATACGTATCCTGTTAAGGTTGACCTTAGCATTGTCAAGAATTCCAAGAAAAATTCAAAAGGTTTTAGTATTCCTGAATATACAATGGAGGCGGCAGATGTTCTCAATGACACTGAGCATTATGAGATTGAGATAGAGGTTGATAACAACAAGGTTGGGCCTTCTACTAGTTGGTCGCTCAATGATATGGATGGATTTGCCATGATGTATCGTATGTGCATAAAATATGTTCTTGCTGGTTTGCAAGAGACAAACTATCCAGTGTCGTTGTCTGAACAATCTAATATAATTGACAATTATGTTATGCTTGTGGAAGGAGTAAAGGAACCTGATCAGTTTGAGTCCAGGCGAGTATATCCACGTGATTTCATTGGTCCTTCATCTGTAACCCTACAAATCGCCAATGTTGCTCCAGTAAATGAGGACTCAAATATCCCCAATATTCGTAATGACTACACAGTCACTGACAAAGCAGATGGATTGAGAAAACTAATGTATATCAGTGATGTTGGAAAGATATATCTTGTTACAACGAACATGAAAATACAATTTACTGGAGCTATAACGGCTAATAAAGAGCTTTTCAATACTTTGTTGGACGGAGAACATATCCTTCATAATAAAAAAGGTCAGTTCATTAATTTGTATGCAGCTTTTGATGTATACTTTGTCAATAAACTTGATGTCAGGAAGAATGCTTTCGTTCCACCAGATGAATTAGGCGAAACTCCATTGACAAGTTTTAGATTTCCTCTGCTTGTGCAGATTATCAGTATGCTGAAACCAACATCTATAGTTCCCGACGAGTTGACACCGATTCGCATAGAAAACAAGAAATTTTATGATGGCAAACAAAGTGCAAACATATTTACTGGTTGCCAGTATATTCTAAGCGAGGTAAATCAGAATGCTCTAGAATACAACACTGATGGTTTAATCTTCACACCGATGTTCCTAGGTGTAGGGTCTTCGGAGGTGGGAAAAGCAGGTCCTATAACCAGGATTACATGGGATCATTCATTCAAATGGAAACCACCTGAACACAATACGATTGACTTTCTTGTCACAATCAAGAAAGCCGACAACGGAGAAGATCTAATAAACAACATATTTCAGGAAGGGACAAATGCAGCTTCTACAGATCAGATAGTCCAATACAAAACACTTATACTGCATTGTGGATTTGATGAACGCAAGCATGGTTTCATAAATCCATGTCAAGATGTCATTGATAATAAGATTCCACAGACTGTTGACAGGGCAAATACAGATGGTTATAAACCAGTTCCATTCTATCCTACAAATCCAACGGATCAGGATGCACATATCTGCAAAATTGCTATTCAGAGGGATGGTTCTGATATAGCTCAATTGTTCACTGAGGCAGGAGAGACATTTGAAGATAACACCATTGTGGAGTTCAGATACGATACCACACAACCAAACCAGTGGAGGTGGATTCCTATCAAAGTAAGATACGACAAAACAGCAGAGCTAAGGAACGGGATCAAGAACTTCGGTAATGCATACCATGTTGCAAA
>MDTC01145550.1_pt1 | contig 15363 bp, 12 predicted proteins | sample 811181 | NCBI WGS metagenome assembly MDTC01 (sample SAMN05326644, study PRJNA326480) | marine metagenome | isolation source: seawater | place: Pacific Ocean: North | collected 2011
AAGTTATTACTACTTCTATGACTGCATTTGCTACTGTACTTGCAATTGTTAGAGTTGGAGCAAAGCCTGTATTTGCAGACATCAATGAGGAAAGTGCCCTGATCAAAACCGAAAAAATTGAAAATCTAATAAATATAAAAACCAAAGCTATAATTTTGGTTCATTTATACGGTCAAGTTTGTGATGTGGATTCTTGGTCAAAGATATGTAAACAGAACAAAATTTTTCTAATTGAAGACTGCGCTCAGTCTCATTTGGCTAAATATAACAATCAATTTGTAGGAAGTTTTGGGGTTTTTTCATCATTTAGTTTCTATCCTACAAAAAATCTTGGTGCTATCGGGGACGCCGGTATGCTGCTTTCAGATAATTTAGCAATAGCTGAATTTACAAAATCTTATAGAAATTATGGTCAGGTAAGTAGGTATAATAATGAGATGATTGGATCCAATAGTAGATTGGATGAAATGCAGGCAGCTATTTTAACTGTAAAAAATAAATGGCTTAAAAAATTTATTGATAAAAGAAAAGTTGTTGCAAATCATTATAATTCTGAGATTTCAAATTCATTAATTAAAAAGCTCAATACCCCAAAAAATAAAGACTCTCATGTTTATCATTTATATGTGGTAAACTGTGAAAAGAGAGATGAATTCCAACAATATCTCTTAGATAATAATATTCAAAGTTTAATTCATTATCCTGTGCCATGTCATCAACAAAAAGCAATGCAAAGCATAGACTTTAGTTTTTATAATTTAGACAATACTGAAAAACATTCTAAAAGCTGCGTTTCTTTGCCATGCAACCCTACTATTACTGAAAATGAAGTTGCATATATCATAGAAAAAATAAATAAATTTGGAGAATAAATTTGAGGCATTTTGTTACTATATTTAACTATTCTTATTTACCCTTTGGAATATCGTTATATCTTTCTATGGAAAGAAATATAAATGACTTCACTCTTTGGGTTATATGCGTTGACAAAGATACATACAATTCTTTAGATAAGCTAAGTTTAACAAAATGTAATTTAGTGATGATTGATGAGATTGAAAACAAGGATTTATTAGAAGTAAAGTCCAAACGAACTATTGGTGAATACTGTTGGACAATGACTCCATTCTTACCAGAACATATCTTTAAGAAGGATAATTCAATTTCTGAAGTAACATACTTAGATGCTGATCTTTGGTTTAGAAAAAATCCTGAAGAAATCTTTGATGAATTTAATAGCTCTAGTAAAAAAGTTTTGATCACTGATCACGGTTATGCCCCAGAATATGATAGTAGCGCTATTTCTGGTCAATTCTGTGTTCAGTTTATGATATTTAAGAGGAACGGTTGTGAGGAAGTTTTGAAATGGTGGAAAATGAAATGTTTGGAATGGTGTTATTCTTATTATGATAAGGGTAGATTTGGAGATCAGAAATATTTAGATACTTGGCCAGTAATATTCAAAAATACTGTTCATGTGCTTAGCAAGTTTTATTTAGCTATGGCGCCATGGAATGCATCGGTTTACCCATATGGAAATTCAATTTTTTGGCACTTTCATGGCTTAAAGATTTTATCTATTTATCCGAAAATTAAAATATATGTTGGACCCTATTACATCCCATCCCCCACAATTGAAAATATCTATTATAAATATATTGAAGACTTACGCTTATCAGTGAATATGATAAAATCTATTAATGGAAAAATCCAGCTTGATAAGTCAATCAATAGCTTTCAATCAATTAAAGGTTTTATCAAAACAATTTTTAGAGTTTTGAAGTACTTTAATTCAAAAAAAATAACTGAGAAATGATAAGCGGCAATCAATTGAGAATAATCTTATGACATGGAAAGGCATCATTTTAGCTGGTGGAAGTGGTACACGACTTTACCCTTCAACCTTATCTATTTCTAAGCAATTGATTCCAATTTATGATAAGCCAATGATTTTTTATTCTCTTTCAATTTTAATGTATGCAGAGATTAGAGAAATATTGATAATTACTACACCTAGAGACTTAAAAAGTTTTAAATCCTTGCTAGGCAATGGAAAAGATTTAGGAGTTTCAATTAAATATAAAATTCAAGAGAATCCAAAAGGACTTCCCGATGCATTTATAGTTGGTGAAAATTTTATAGGAAAAGAAAATGTTTGCTTAGTACTCGGAGATAATTTCTTTTATGGGCAAGGATTTAAAGAATATTTATTAAACGCAAAAGCAAGACTAAAAGGAGCAACTGTTTTTGGCTATAAAGTTAACAACCCGTCAGAATTTGGAATTATAGAAGTCAATAAAAATGGGTCAGTAATCTCAATTAAGGAAAAGCCAAAAAATCCAAGAAGTAATATGGCTATTCCAGGTTTATATTTTTTTGATAATCAATCGATAAAAAAAAGTAAAACATTAAAACCTTCTGGAAGAGGTGAGTTAGAAATTACTGCGCTTTTAAAATCTTATTTAAATGAAAATCAACTTGTTATGGATGAGTTTGGAAGGGGTTTCGCATGGCTCGATACAGGTAGCCATTCAAGTTTATTAGAAGCATCTCATTTTGTAGAAATGATTGAAAAAAGACAAGGTTTAAAAATTGCATGCTTAGAGGAAATTGCATGGCGGAACGGATGGATAACTAAAAAAAATCTGCTAGATTCAGCTAAAAAATATTCTAAATCATCTTATGGCGAGTATTTAATTAAAATAGCTAATGAATAAAACTTAAATATTATTAAGTATAAACCATGATCCAATTATTGCATTTATTTTATTTGGACGTGAATTAAACGAATGATGAAGTTTTATTTTATCATTTTTTATTAAATCATAACAATCTTGACTAAATACTGTTTTAACAAAAAGAATATTCAATTTTAGTTTTTTAAATATATCTAAAAAGTCATCATGTCTCAATCTATTCATATACATATATTTATTTCCTGCAATAAGATTCCAATACCAATTACTGTATTTTAAGAAATTAATACTCGAAATTTTTGGATCACTGTGTGAAAAGTGATCACTATAATCTATGTAATGAATCATTATGCTACTTTTATGCAATTTATGCTTCATATTACTGAGGATATCTTCTAAGTCTTTTTGAGGAATATGCTCAAGTACAGTATATGATAAAAAGAAATCAATATAAGTTTCTTCGATTTGCTCATTTGATGCATCAAAAGGTGAAATATATTCTATATTAAAAAGATCTATTAAATCAGAGATACAAAGATTTTTTTCTAATAAATTTTCTAGCTTCTCAAATCTATCAATATCAATGTATTTACCTACAAGGTTAAAAACTTGTTTTTTATTCTTAACTATTTGATCAATTAACTTATTCGTAAGCTCTGAGTTTACTAGTGAATTTAAGTCCACGGTAATAATCTTTTTAGCCCCAAATAACCATAAAAATATTGGTATTTCAGGAATTCGTCCTGTACCAAGTTCAAAAAAAATTTTATTCTTAGGGTCACAATCGCTTTCTAATATAAGGTTCCATATTTGTAATGCCGCATCAAGTTTAGAGGTATTAAAAACGTTACTATTCTGCAACCCTCCAAATTTTTTCTGTATTTTAAAGTATAGTTGGTCACCAATTGAAGAAGGGAGACTAGAGATTAGGTTTTGTATCAAAGATTTAATTTTCCAATTCATGAGTGAAGAAATTCATTAAAGCAAAAATGTAATATAAAATAATATTAAACTAAAAAATAATATGAAATCAAAATAAAAGATATAAATAAATGTAGTAATATGTAAATTCGTTCTGTTTTACTTAATAAAAGAATGAAAAAAGAACTTATTAGGCTTGCTAGGACTAATGTCATAATAACTTCAATCTCAAAGAAAAGGCTTAAAAAAATAATTAAGATTATAGAAGATGAGTAAGAAAAAAAAATTCTGATATATTGATGTTTAGCAATTAATTGTGGTTGGCATATTTGTATATTAAATAACATTATCGATACAAAATGCCACGGAATTAATTCTCGACTTAAATTATAGTTCTTAAATAGAAAATCAAAATACCAAAAATTCAAAATATTTGAAGAGAAAAAAAATCCGACTAAAATTAAGATTAAGTATGTGCCAATGACTCGATTTTTAAAAATTATATTATCTGGCAATCGATCTGTATTCGTATTATTTAATATTTTAATAGCCCATGGTTGCATTGTAATCTGTAAAGAAAACAAAATTATACTAGCTGCGCCCCATGCAAGACGGTATGAGTATGATAATTCGCCTAAAAGTTCCTCATTATTTGAAAATGTTCCAGTGATAATTCTATCAATACTGATTGCAAATAATTGACTATAGATAGAAAGAGTTAAAATGCCACTATTTCTAAAATATGAAAAAAGCAGATCAAAGCTTATTTTATTATCTAATTTTTTAGAGTTTAATAAACTCTTTTTATTTATCTTTTGTAACAGATGATAAATGCCAACAAAAATGACTACCGAGTAACTAAGATTTGTAATTAGTATGAATGACAAAGTTGAAATTAAATTATTATATATAATATATAGAGATAGTAAGAACATTGTAGTTGATTGTGCAACAAATGAGATTGTGAATAATTTTGGAAGTCCAGACCATCTAAAATATTCTAACGTAAGATTTGATAGAGATACTAACACTAGAGTAGGTATCCACCATTTTCTGATTGACTCATCAAAAACTTGAAAATACTCAATAATAAATAGAGAAACCAAAATTATTAGAAATGACCAGAAAGGAAAAATTATTTTAATAGAGCTTAAGATCTTTTTGCTATTTTTATTTTCTATTTGTCCTAAAAGATAAGGAGAAATTGTTTGAAAAATTTCAAAGCATAAAATAATTGAAACCAAAGAAACAATAATAAAAAAATAATCTATTTTTCCAAAATTTTCTGGCCCAAGAAAATTCGCCAATATTGGAATGATTAATAATGATATTAGTTTTGACCAAATTGATGCAAAAATTTGAAAAAAAAAATATCTAACTAATGAACTTTTAAAAAATCTAAGAATCGCTGATTTATTTGACATTATTATTTGATAATTGAGTCAATATTTTTTTTCATCCATTTTACATTATGAAATTTTTCATCATCTCTTATTAAATGCTCTTCGAAACTTAATTTTATTTCTTTTATTGCGTCTAAAACAGTTTTTTTGGGACTGAAACCAGCATCAATTAGTTTGTCATTACACATTCTATAGGATCTTGGATCATTTGAAGAAGTTATCTTTATATCCGCACCTGTTTCTGATGCAACAAGTTCAGCAACTTCTAAGATACTCATATTTTCACAAGAACAGTTGTATATTCCATCATATTTAAATGGGTCATTTATACAATCTATATATAAATCAGTTATATCATCTATATGGATATTAGGTCTTATTTGGTTGCCACCAAATACAGTTATAAGATTATTTTGGAGAGCATGGATCGTCAGTAAGTTTACAGATATATCAAACCTCATTCTGGGACTGATTCCGCATACTGTAGCTGGACGAATTATTTGAATTTGAAAATCATTTTTATAACTTAATAAAAGTCTTTCTGTAATCATTTTTGACTTATTATAATCGGTAATTGGAACTAATTCTAAGTCTTCAGTTACTTTTTCTTCATCTTTAACACCATAGACACTTCCAGAAGAAGCATAAATAATTTGATTTACTTGATCTTTTTTCATTTTTTCAAGCAACCTCATAGTGGCTAATGGTGAAGTTTCCCAAGTCAGTTTTGAATTAATTTCTGAACTTGGATCATTAGCTACTGCAGCAAGATGAACTACTACATCAGCATTAAACTTAGGCAATAAATCTATATTTCTTGTATCTTGTTCAATTACTTCTAATTTGGGATGCTCTTCTAAATAATTGCCAAACCAATTTGAGTCAATTACAGTTACAGAATGTCCAAGTTTTAATAGTTTATTGGTAAGTACGCTCCCCTTATATCCTAATCCACCAGTAATAATTATTTTTTTCATATGATGATTGTTAAAGGATATTATTATAAAAGTTAACTAATTTATTTATATTAAAATCCATATTTAATTCATTTCTTGCTAATGCTCGTATATTTTTCACTGCTTTCTCAAGATCAAAATTAGAAATACGTGATGGTAATTCTTTTAAATTTTGTAAGGGTACCGATATTCCAACATTAAATTCATTTATCCAAAATGAATTCCATTTAAGCTCTGAATTTGAAATAATTGGGATCCCAGATTCTAAATATGTAAAAAATTTATTTCCAAAGGATGTTTCGCCAAAAATTTTATTATGTCCTGTCTTACTAAAATCATGAATTTGTAAACCAAAATCAAATCCAGACAAAAACTCTTGAAGATTAGGTGATGATATATATGGGTATAGACTTAGATTGTTATCCTTACGTGATATATAGTAATATTGAGCATTTAATAAATTATTTATAATTTTATTATCAAATGAATTAGAAATTAAAGAGATTTTTATATTATTTTTTAAGAGTTTTCTGCACATTTCAATAAAAATATTATTACCAGCAAACTTCTTAGGGATTAATGGGAAATCACTTCCACCACAATACGCTAAAGAAGTTTGACTTTTTTTTACATGGATTTTATTTATTATATTTTCGGATGAGCAGTAATCTGGAAATATAAGTCGAGGTTTTTTTATGATGTCAAACCCTTCTTCTTGGTATTTTAAGTACAGTTCATTTGGAAATTTTGTTAAAATAGCAGAACTATTTTCAAGTAAAGCTCTCTCAGAATCGAGTTCTTGCTTTGAATAAAATCTTGAAGGTCCGTAGAAATAAGTTGGATCATACATGTCAATAATATATGGGCATTGAATCGAGTCTATAATCTGACCAAAGGGTCTATTTGGGGGAGCATGAATATGTACTAGATCAAATATTCTCGTTTTTAAAATCTTATTAAGATTCTTTAACTCAAAATCAAATGAAGACGTTCCAAAAAAACCATATTTCTGTAATTTTTTTATTAACTTATTTTTTGAATAGCTATAAAAATATATTTCATTCACATATTTTCTGATTTTTTTGATGTTTAAGCCTTGGTTGCAAGTAGTTGCAAGATATAAATTAAATTTTTTAGTTTTACTAAGTGAAATAATTTGTTTTGAGACTCTTTCATTTATATTTTCAGATATAAATAAAATATTTTTCACTTTGTTTATAGAATGATTTTTGAAATATTAATAAAGTCATCAATATTTGGAGAAGAATGATTTCCAATATCATTTGCAATGTACCCAGATGCAATTGAGCCAATAAAGGAAGCCAATTTTTCATTTTTAGTTGCTATGTATATACTCGATGTGAGTGCTAAAAATGCATCACCACAACCTATTGTTTCTATCCCTGATTTAGTAATTGAGGGTGTTATAATCTCTTTATTTTTGAATTTTTTTGTCATTGAACCTTTGTTGCCTAATGTCATCAAAATAATTTTATCATTTCCCATATTTTTACAAAATTTATTGAAAATTTCCTCTTTAGATTTAGACTTTTCTAATTTAGTTTGCAGTGATGCCTCATTTATATTAGCGAATATCATATTAGCATTCATGTACTTATCAACTAAGTTATAGCCAAAATTAATTGTATTTGCTTGAGCAGTTGCAGCTATAAAATTTGTTTTTTTTATTTTTTGTAAAATATTATCAGGAACAACACCATGACCATAATCTGCTATAATTATTAAATCATATTTATTATTATTTATTTTATTAATTGATTTTGAAATATATTTTTGTTCATTAGATGATTTTGGTATTTCCTGAATAGAAATTATAACTTCATTAGAATTATTATTAAGGAATCGGGTTTTTTTTATTTCAGATTTATTTGATATTTTGTAGCACTTAAAATTCTTTTTAAAATTATTTACTTTAAAATTTGTATAAAGAGATACATTTACACCAAGAGCATCCAAATGTTGAGCTACTATTGATGCTCCTCCAAACTGCTTAATCTTCGTATCAGTTTTAATAACACTGCAATTTGATTTTTCTGAAGTCCCAACTAAATCAGATTTAACCCATTCATCCAAGATTGTTTCACCTATTATCGCAACTTTTAAACCTTTTAATCTAATTAGTGCATCTTTGATCTCACCCAGGGAAAATGAAGAATCATTTATATTTTTGTAATTAAAATTAATTATATTATTCTTATTTTGTTGATCAACTTCTGTTTGATTATTCAGAAAATATCCAATTTTTGTAGAGGAGTATGTTCTTTCGTCAGTAAAAATTAATTGTCCTCCATTTTTTTCCAGTTCTCTTTTCTCAGAAAAAATATTTCTACTTGGATCAGATTGTAAATTTTGATACTCGTTTCCCTTTGCATAAAAATCGGGTTTAAGATATCTTATCGCTGGTAGCGCAGTTTCATGATCAATACTTACTACATAATCTATTATTTCATGAGAGCTTAGTTGTTCAAGTCTTGTCTTATTATTAAAACTTATAATCCTTTTCTTTTTTATAAATTTATCCTCTGTAATCGAAACAACCAAAATATCACAACTTTTTCTGACTTCTTTAAAGTGTGCAAGATGTCCAGGGTGTACTATATCAAAAACTCCATGGCATAAGGCAATTTTTTTTGTTTTATTTTTTTTACGAATAATACTTAGTTTATTTTTTGGTATTATTTTAGATGAAAAAGCCATTTGTAATTCTTTCTTGAAAAAGATGAGTTGAGATTATTAGTGTTTTTAATCTATCTTTTGGTCCTTCATACTCAATTGAGACAGACAATATTTCATTATCTTTTAAGGCCAATCTAATAATATCATCTACCCTTGAATCGCCTGATCCGTATTCAATCAACATATTTCTATATTTTCCTTTAACATGAAAATGTGCAATCTTTTTTTTTAGATTTTTGTAGGCTATCAATGGGTCAACATCATTTAATTCAAAATTAACAGTGTCAAAGTTTAATCCGAAATTATCGATTGATACTTTTTTAACTATACTGTTTAAAAAATTAAGGTTTGATGATAGACCTTTTTCATTTTCAAAGCAAAATTCTATATCTCTGTAATCGTTACATATTTTTAAAATATTATTTGAGCAATCATTTATTTTTCTTTCACTAATTTCCCCCATATCGACACCAAAAAATAATCTAACTTTTTTGACATTTAGATGTCTTGCTACGCTTACTTGTTTTGCGATGCTGTCGATTGTTTTTTTTTTAAACTCATCATCATTAATAAAATTACACCAACCCCCTTCAATTATTGAGCAATGCATATTAAAATCTTTTATCAATGACTTTGCTTCATCAATATCCAAACTTCCATTAATAATTGGAGTAATATTAAAAGCAAAAGATTTAAGTTGGTTGGCATGAAAAGACTTAATAACTTCGTTAAATGGAAGCAACTTTACAGCACCAGTTGACACAGAAAATCTAAACTTATTATTTAAATTTGACACTAATCAATCTAGTAATTTACTCATTTCATAAGCTGAGTTAACTGTTTCTGGCATTCCCCAATATCGAAATTGAGCATGTCTTCCACAATGTAACAAATTATTTATATGTTGACCTTTTTTTATATACATCTGATGCATATTGATAGCTTCTTTTGATTGTTGTGGGTAAGCCTTTTCAGCGAATAGGTTATTTTCCTTTGCGAAATTAATGGTATTTATAGGAAAAGACTCATTTGCATTTGACAAAATAGGTATTTCAATAAGAATTAGTGTATCGTCAGATATATGTTGAGTAATAGTCTTCATTTCTGTTATTCTCGTAACGAACTCTGCAGAAGAATAATGAATCGACTCTGTTCCATTAGGTAACGCTGAGTTTAATTCTGGCAAAAGCAAAGGAATCATTAATCTTCCAGTATAAGGTAATTTATTTTCACCCCATAATTCATCTAAATCAATCGTGTTAATTACATATTTATAATCTGAAAAATATATCTTTTCATTATTATCGAGCTCAATATAAGGTTTGTTTGAATCTACAATTTTTTTGACCCCAGAATTAATGAAATTAGCACATGCAGTCATCTTATCCCATACATCCGACCATCCATTTTTAGGATACACTTGAAATTGAATACCTTTACCTAGAGTATGTTCTTCAAATTTTATAGGATCATAGCCTTTAAGTCCGCCTTGTTCTTTATTAGTATAGGAATGATTAAACCTATCTGCCCACACCATACTTGTTTGCAGTTCATTACCTGGAATATTCCACATTTTCCATGTATAATTTTTCATAAACTTACTATATAGAGAATTACCTATAGCTTCTTGAAAATATTCTTCAAAAGTACAGTTTCCAATTATTGGAAGACCATCTTCATTCAATTTATTTTGTGTGTCTCTATTTTTTTCTAATTCCCTATATATCAATTCTTTTTCAGGCATTTTTTTAATATCATCAAAATGTATTGGATATTTATATGTTTGATTATCTTTCTCAATATATGATAGCAATTTCCTATCAATATAGAAAAGCTCACCGTTCGTTAGATCATGAATTGTTTTATTGATTTTGCTATCCAATCCACCTGGCCAAAACCATATGTGAGGACCAAACTCATACGGGTGGCCACCATATTTATATGTTCGCGCAAGACCGCCAGGTTTTTTTAATTTTTCAACAATTGTAATATCAAAATTTTTTTCACTTAAATAATGACAAAGAGATGATCCAGCAACTCCACCACCCAATATTAGAATTTTATTCATATTAACTTATACCCAAATTATTATAAATAACATAATGTATTATTAGTAAAAAAACATAATTTATAACGAAAATTTATACATTGGAAAAAAATTCAGTAATAAAACCTCAAAATAAATGGTTAGAGTATTTTATCTTAATATTAATTTATTTATTACCTTTTTTCTTGATCACTGGGCCATTTCTAAGTGATTTGGTTTTAGTTATTTGTTCATTATATTTTTTATTTATCACTTTTAAATTTAAACTTATAAAATATTACCAAAACAAGTACGTTTATTTTTTTCTTTTATTTTATATATATATATTAATTAGAAGTTTCTTCTCAGAGGATATTTATCTTTCTTTAGAGCACTCTCTTTTTTTTTTTAGATACTTATTTTTTATTTTATCAATAATTTATTTTGCTAAAAAATACGTAAATTTTAAATACTATTTAACATTATCTTTGACAGCAGCAATTACAATAATTGTATTTGATGCATACATTCAATTTTTTTTTGGCAGTAATTTAATAGGAATTAAAACTCAAGGAAACCATTTACTAACTGGATTTTTTGGATCAAGAGAATTGATGGGTTATTACTTAGCAAGGTTGATGCCCTTACTTCTTGCATTAGTTTTTTTAAATGAAGATTTATTAAAGAAACATTTTAATAAATATATTTTTTTGTTATTTAACACTATAATCGTAATCTTCTTGTCTGGGGATAGAACAGAATTTTTAATTTCTTTAATGTCAATTTTTTTGATAGTAATTTTAATAAATAGATTTAAAAAAATTAGGTTAATAATAATGTTCTCAATTTTTTTCAGTGTAGTTTTATTATTTACAATTAATTCAGATTATAAATATAGGTATTTTGATAATATTATTGAGAATAGTATTCAAAATGACTCAACATATTTTTTGACTTGGCATCATCATGCTATGATGCAAAGCAGTATTAAAATGTTTCTTGATAATCCTTTATTTGGTCAAGGTACTAAGATGTATCGTGAATTGTGTGGGTCAGATAAATTTAAATATATTATATCTGGGCGTGATGTTGACGATCCAAGAGGACATTCATGTAGTACACATCCACATAGTTGGTATTTAGAATTGCTTGCAGAGAATGGACTTATTGGATTTTCTTTTATTTTTATAATATTTTTGATGATTGCTTTAAATCTATTAAAGCATTTTATTAGTTTATCATTTTATAAAAAAGAAAAATTTGATGATGCCAGGATATGTTTAATGATAACTATTTTTACAAGCTTTATCCCTTTTGTCCCATCGTTAAGCTTTTTTAATAATTGGGGAGCAGTGATTCTGGTTTTATCTATCTCTTTATATCTTAATGATAAGAATATGATTAAAAAATAACATTTATATATAGTTTTTTTTATTTATTAGTGTTATTAGATTTTTATGAATACTATTGTTATTACAACTATTAATAAGCCAACAGAAGCTCTAAAAAAATTTGTAGATTCCCCATGGGCAGATTCAGTTTTGATTGTTGGAGATCTGAAGACTCCTCATGAAACCTATGTCGAATTTGCAAATAAAAATAAAAAAGTAACTTATCTTGATCCAGATTTCCAAAATAACAATTATAAAGATATCTCAGATGCGATTGGGTGGAATTCAATTTCAAGAAGAAGTATAGGATTCATACATGCATATAAAGAAGGGAAAGGCATTATAGCAACAGTTGATGATGATAATATACCATATTCGAATTGGGGTGAAAATTGTTCAGTAGGAAAAGAGGTTAATGTGAAGACATATACGTCAGATGATAAAGTCTTTGATCCTCTTTCTGTAACTAATTATAATTACTTGTGGCACAGAGGTTTCCCACTAGAGCTTGTGAAAAATAAAAATAATGTAAAAGAAATAGGCTATAAAAAAAAGAAGGTTTTAATCCAGGCTGACTTGTGGAATGGAGACCCAGATATTGACGCTATTCAAAGAATTACTTTACGTCCTGAGTGTAAATTTAATATTTCTGAGCTTTTCTGTTCAAATAAAATATCTCCTTTTGATAGTCAAAATACATTTGTTCATAGAGAAATAATACCTTTTTACATGATGATACCTCATGTTGGGAGGATGGACGATATTTGGGGTAGTTATATTGCGCAGAAGCATTTTCCTAATAGTTTAGTTTACGGCCCTGCTTCAGTTTATCAGGAAAGAAACCCTCAGAACCTTATTAAAAACTTGAAAGATGAAATTATTGGGTATGAATTTAATATGTCAATTTTAGATGATGTTGATAAAATTTTTGATTTCTTGCCAAAAAAATCTTATGAAGCATATAAGATTTATCAGGATTACTTTTAGTGAAAGCAAACATTGGAGTCATTGGCCTTGGGTATGTGGGGCTTCCTCTTTCGGTTGAATTTGGAAAGTATTTTCATACAATTGGCTTTGACATCAATGAGAATAGAATTGAAGATCTCAAAAAAAATAGAGATAAAAATTTTGAAGTAAGCAAGAGTGATTTTATTAAATCTAAAAAATTATTATTTTCATCTGATATTGCTGATTTAAAAAAATGTAATATTTATATTATTGCAGTACCTACACCAAAAAATATTAAAAAAGAGCCTGATTTAAATCCACTTAAAAAAGTTTCAAAACAAGTGGCATCTATTTTAAAATATAATGATATTGTAATTTATGAGTCCACTGTGTACCCTGGAGTTACTGAAGAGATTTGTGTACCTATTTTAGAAAAATATTCTGGATTAAAATATCTTAAATCGGATAAAAAAAGTAAAGGTTTTTATTGTGGATATAGTCCAGAAAGAATTAACCCAGGTGATAAAAAAAATCATTTCACAAAAATTGTTAAAATAATAGCTGGTTCATCACCTAAAACAGAAAAAAGAATTAATCTAATTTATTCTAAAATTATTTCAGCTGGAACTTTTGCTGTTTCATCAATTAGAGCCGCTGAAGCTGTTAAAGTAGTCGAAAATGTACAAAGAGATATAAATATTGGACTGATGAATGAATTAGCAATAATTTTTAATATTCTGAATTTAAATATTGATGAAATTTTAAATGCTGCGGAGACTAAATGGAACTTTAGTTCTTTCAGACCAGGATTAGTTGGAGGACATTGTATAGGTGTAGATCCATATTATCTAATACATAAATCAATAAAAGAAGGATATAGACCAAAATTTATTGAATCAGCGAGAGTTTTGAACGATAACATGGCAAGATATGTTGCAGATCAAACTATGAAACTTATTAAAAGTAAAAAAAAATCTAAATTAAATATATTAATTATGGGTCTAGCTTATAAAGAAAATACCCCAGATATTAGAAACTCACTCGTTTTTGAAATATATAGCTATTTAAAAAAAAATTATCGATCAAATGTAAGTATATACGACCCTATTGTTGATCAATTAGAGGCATTCAATGAATACAAGATAAAGTTGTTAGAAAATATTGATAATCAAAAGTATGACGCTATAATTTTTGCTGTGAGTCATAACTGGTTTAAAAAAATGGGTATCAAAAAAATTAGAAAACACCTAAAAAAAGATGGCATATTGTATGATGTAAAGCATGCTTTTTCTATCAAGGATACTGAGGGCAGACTCTAGAGAAAAATATGAAAACAGCTTTTATTACTGGAATTACTGGACAAGATGGCTCATATCTCGCTGAGTTTTTACTAGAAAAAGGATACATTGTTCATGGAATGAAAAGAAGGTCTTCTTCTTTTAATACAGAAAGAATCGATCATATTTATAATGATCTACATATAGAAAATAATAATCTCTATCTACATTATGGAGATCTAACTGATAGCACTAATATCAGTAAATTAATCAAGGAAATAGATCCTGATGAAATATATAATTTAGGCGCTCAATCCCATGTAGCCGTTTCTTTTGATAGTCCAGAATATACTGCAAATGTAGATGCATTAGGAACATTAAGGATTTTAGAAAGTATACGGTTATTAGACAAGTTAAAAAAATGTAAATTCTATCAAGCATCAACGTCAGAATTATTTGGACACGCCAACGTAATTCCTCAAAATGAACAGACTCCTTTTTACCCAAAAAGCCCCTATGCTGTCGCTAAACTTTATTCTTATTGGATTACTAGGAATTACAGAGAAGCTTATGATATGTTTGCTTGTAATGGAATATTATATAATCATGAGTCTGAAAGAAGAGGTGAAACATTTATAACTCGAAAAGTAACAATGGCAATTAGTAATATCATTTGTGAAAATCAAGATTGTTTATTTGTTGGAAATTTAGAGTCATTGAGGGATTGGGGTCATGCAAAAGATTATGTTGAAATGCAATGGTTAATGTTGCAACAAGATCAGGCAGAGGACTTTGTAATATCTTCTGGGCAGCAAATAACAGTTAGAAAATTTATAGAGGAAGTTTGCAGAGAAGTAGGTATTGAATTAGAATGGCAAGGAACTAAACTCAATGAAGTAGGAATTGTATCTAAAATTCTTATAGAATCACATATCATGCCTGGTGATATTATAGTAAGAGTTGATGAAAAATATTTTAGACCTTTAGAAACACCGAATCTATTAGGAGACTCATCTTATGCGCAAAATAAATTAGGATGGAAAACTAA
>MDTC01217457.1_pt1 | contig 15363 bp, 8 predicted proteins | sample 811181 | NCBI WGS metagenome assembly MDTC01 (sample SAMN05326644, study PRJNA326480) | marine metagenome | isolation source: seawater | place: Pacific Ocean: North | collected 2011
TACCTTTGCTTCATGAACTTCATATCCACGGTGTCTAGCCAAATCAATGATTGAGGCTCTGGTGATTCCAGGTAAAATTGTACCAGTTAATTCAGGGGTATACAGTACCTTATCTTTCACACAAAAGAAATTTGCAGCACCGACTTCTTCGATGAATTTATGCTCGACAGCATCAAGATAAATCACCTCTGCATAACCTTTCTTTTTGACATTCTTTGATGGCATCATACCCGGTGCATAATTGCCAATTGCCTTTACACCACCTGAGCCACCGGGTGCAGCTCGATGAAACTCCTCTGAAATCATCAAATTGATACAAGATAAACCGCCTTTGAAATAGGGGCCTACCGGAGTACAAAATACACAAAATGTGTAGGAGGGAGCAGGTGCTACTCCCATTATTGGCCCGGTTCCCCATAGTACGGGCCTAAGGTATAATGCGCCTTTTCCAGTTGGAGGAATCCACTTGTGATTTGTTTGTACAATCTGTTCTACTGCATCCAAGAATACTGATTCTGGAACTGGAGGCATTCCCAATCTGTCAGCCCCTCGCTGAAATCGACGAGCGTTTTCTTCTGGTCTGAACAATACTATTCTGTCTTGGACTGAACGATGTGCTTTCATACCCTCGAAAATCCCTTGGCCATAATTCAAAACCCCGGCTGCCGGATCAATCTCAAGATTGCCATAAGGAAGTATTTCCCCCGGCTGCCATACGCCGCCTAAATCGCACTTCGCCACATACATGAAATCCGTCTTGGTGAGTGAGAAAGTGAGACTGTCCCAATCCACTGGAGGCGCGCCCATGTAACGCTACGGATGACCGCGGGTATTCAATCATTACCACACAAATTACTTTCATACCAATTCGCCACCTTATTGGGCATTGACCTTTTGAGTCTAAATATGCGCTGGAGTGGTGATGTGGGTATTATCACGGGCCGCTATGTCTCGCATGATGATTCTACAGAAATCGAACTCTGGTCTAGAGCACGTAGTGGTGAATCGGTACTTATGCGAGTTACTGGAGTAGAACCTTGGTTTGAAGTCACTCCAAATGGAAGATGGGAAGAGGGAAGAGACCCCAGTAGCCAGTTAGAAGCGATAGTGCAGCGTGAAGAAGTTACTCGAGTTGAAGACCCTGTCACCAAATGGACCGATTTGGGATTCAAACCGGTATGGAAGGTGTATGTTACTCAACCTTTCATGGTTCCAAGATTGCGGCAGGAACTATCGGGAACATGGACTATTTTATCTGGAGATGTTCCCTTTGTGAATCGCTTTTTCTTAGATGGGGATTTGGGCACACATGTTTCGATTGATGGAGAAGTAATCGAGGAAGAAGCTCCTGTCGATGTAGTCGTCAGTATTTCGATGGACGACGTGAAGCATTGCGAACCATTTGCTACTCCCTTTACCGTATTTTCATTTGATTTAGAGACGAGTATTGAGCATAATACGATTCTTTGTGCTGCGGCAGTAATCGAAAAAATGGATAGTGGTGAGAGAAGCCGTCATACCTTTGTTGGAGATGAAGAAGATATCATGAAAGAGATGACCCAGTTGGTAAGAAGCAGTGACCCCGACATAATTACAGGATACAATATTGATAATTTCGATATGCAGAGGATGCTTGATAGAATGAATCATCATGCTAGCAGAGGCGATCACAAACACAAAGCAGAGTTATTTGGCTGGGGAAGAGTTCCTGTCGAGGAAAATGAAATCAAGAGAAGAAGAGATTCTCTAATACCAACAAGAGGATCTTCCCGTGCATGGAACCTTGCAGGGCGTTGTACGATGGATGCATGGTGGCAAGCCAGACAGGCATTGCGGCCTCAAAGAGAAACACTGTCTTTTGTTAGCAATTTACTATTCCCTGATAATGAAGATTTACAAAAAATGGATATCGATGCCTCGAAAATGGATGAAGAATGGGCAAATAGGCCAGATGAAGTCTTGGAATATTGTCTTAGAGATAGCGAATTGCCGATTGAAATAATGAAGGCGATTCAAGCTTTTAGAAGAAAGGAGGCGGTTGCTGCTGTTGCAAAGGTTAGTTTTGATACAAGTGCAAATGGAGTTACAAGCCAACTTATTGATTCATTGATTATTAGATTGGCTGATAGAACAAATATTGCTGTACCACTGACCGGTTCTGCAGAAAAGAAAGAGAGCCAGATTACAGGAGGTTATGTACACGATGTTGAGGCTGGATTACACCCCTGGATTGCAGTTTTGGATTTCAAATCGATGTACCCCTCCATAATGATTGGAAATAATATCTGTTACACCACTAGAATAGATGGCGGCAGTACAGACCAGCCAGGAGAAGAAGAAGAAATTCATACCTCACCAACAGGTGCAAAATTCAGAAATAAGGACGGACGGCAAGGGATGGTACCTTACCTATTATCGGATTTAATGGCACAGAGAGATGTACATAAAATGGGTTTGAAAACAAGTAATGATGATGCAATGCGCTCTTTCCATGACCAAATGCAATATGCTGTGAAGATTCTGATGAATTCGTTTTATGGAGTATTTGCGAGTGGTTTCTACCGCTTTACTCACCGTGATTTAGGTTCTAGCATCACGGCTTGGGCTCGCCACAATATCAAGAAGATAATTCAAAGATTAGATGACGAGGGCCACCATGTTGTTTATTCTGATACAGATTCTATTTTCGTTAAAGCACCTGTAGAAAACCAAGATGACCCCAAACAGACAATGATCGATTTCGGCCACTCGACCGCTGAACGGTTTAGTGAAGCTAGTGCTGAGTTGGAATTTGAAAAAGGGCTTTCAGTATTCTTTAGTCATGGTGCCAAAAAGCGTTATGTCGGCCAAGTGGTTTGGCCGGTTGAAGAGATGTTAGTTCGAGGATATGAAACGCAGAGAACCGATTCTTTTCGCTATTTGACCGATGGTATGAAAGAAATGTTCCGCCATGTATTAGCTGATGATTCTGAATCTGCAATCAATTTAGCGATTGAAACTATTCGTGCTGTAAAAGAGGGAGATGTTGACATCAAGTCTTTGATTATGAGTAAATCGTGTAAGGGAAGATGGAACAAGAAAAGAGGTGAATGGGATTTCACAAAGGATTACGCCAACCCAGATAGCATGATTCAAGTGCGTGCTGCACGCGCTTTACTAGCTAAAGGGCTACCTTTTACACCTGGGATGAAGATTGCTTACATCGTTACAAATGCTAAGATTAGACCAATGCAAATCGCTCCTTGGCTAGAAGAAGACCCACTCACGAATTATGATGGACAATTTTATGCAGATAGGCTAGCAACCGCCTTTGGCAGGGTTACTGAAGCATTTGGTTGGTCTGCGAAAGAATTGCTAAGTGGAAATCGTCAAACATCACTATTCTCGTTCTAATTCGATGCTTTTTGACAAAAGGGTTGAATTATAGCAAGCGCTAGGTGTCCTTGATGAAGCCCCTATTTATGGCGATATTATTCCTTGCAGCCTCACTTTCTGGTTGTACTAGCGACGAAGTTTCGAGCGATAGTGACGAGGTTGTCGCAATTTTCTCTTACGAGCCTAACAAGAACATACGCACTGGTGAAGATATTAGTTTCGATGCTGGCTCATCATTACCGAGTGGTGTTACGCTAACTTACAAGTGGGATTTCAATGATGATGGCTCTTATGACGAATCGGGTAGATCGGTTTCATGGTCTTATCCGGATTCTGGTTCTTACAAAGTTCAATTGACCGTGTCAGATGGCTCCTCTTCGCATTCTTCGACTAAAACGCTAACTGTGGCGGATGCGGATGCTGTAACTCCTACTGCTGATGCTGGTTCTGAATCCTCAGATACCGATTGTGATGATGGTTCGCCCTCAACAGGTAATTACTACAATATTTACATCTGTGAGATGAATAGAGAATTAGCAAATAAGAGAATAGAAGCCTCTACAACTGTAACATTGGATGGTTCGCAATCAGAACCCGGTTCAGAGGACGAATATATCTCGGAGTGGAATTGGGACCTCGACCTGAACGAAGATAGCGACTTAGATGGCGATAAGGAAAATGATGCAGACCTCACTGGTGAAACTGTTGATTGGAAAGAAGTCATACCTGGGGAATACAAAATCTCCCTTACTGTAATCAACGGTGCAGGTCTTTCTGAAACCGATGATGTCGTCGTTTACGTCAGCTATGTGGGCCAATGGAATGATTTTGAAATCGCTGGCAAGACAAATAATGACCCTATCGATATGAATTTTGATTTCGATGTGGTATACGATTCTGATTCTGGAAATACGATTCGCAGAACAATTGGGAAACTGGTCTATCCCCAGCAAGATGATAATTGTACTGATATACCGGGATCAAACAATTGTCGGGCTAAACTTGACCTCTATGGATTCAATTCCACTGAAGATGAAATCTCCAATACTAGCGAAGTACCTCTAGAATCTAGAAGCGGTAGTGGTTGTGATGACGACAATGATTGTGTATACCTGCAATATTACAGTACTATGTTTTCTGAAGAAGAACACAAAGACGGGGATTGGACATACACTCTGCGCAACGATATGGTAAATACCTTGAAAGTTGAATCTTTGACTATCAGCCTAGTGTATAAATGACGTGCTGCGGCTTATTTCTGTTTTATTAGATACAATCTAATACAGTACAATATAATCGCGGTCTTCAAATAGGGGGGGACTGTCGGCGGCTTGCTAAGGAGATTTTGCTATGGGTTCCGAATGGGAAGACAAAAGTAAGCCACACCGTAATATTGTATTTATCGGTCACGTTGACCACGGTAAATCGACCACTGTAGGTCGTTTGCTGTTGGACAGCGGTCATATCGAAGAACACGTTATTGAAAAGAACGAAAAACTTGCTGCTGAGGCAGGTAAGGCCGGATTCGGTCTTGCGTATGTCATGGACGGTCTAAAGGAAGAGCGCGAACGTGGTATCACCATCGACGTTGCTCACAAAGAATTCTTTACACCAAAGTTCTACTGGACTATCATTGATGCTCCAGGTCACCGTGATTTCGTAAAGAACATGATCACTGGTGCAAGCCAAGCAGATACTGCAGTTCTACTGTGTGCTGCTAACGATGGTGTTAACGCACAGACCAAAGAACATGCTTTCCTAGCTAAGGTTCTTGGAGTTGCTGAACTAATTATTCACGTAAACAAGATGGATATCTCTGGTGTCGATTGGGCTGAAGCAAAGTACAAGGCTGCTTGCGATGAAGTAACTGGTCTACTAAAGATGGCTGGATTCGGTTCTCAACTAGATAGAATCCCTATGATTCCAGCATCCAGTCTAAACGGTGACAACGTCTACAAGAAGTCTGACAAGGCACCATGGTATAGTGGTCCAACACTATTCGAGGCTATTGATGCTGCAGCAATGCCAAACAAGCCAATCGATAAGCCACTACGCCTACCAATTCAAGATGTTTACAAGATTTCTGGAATCGGTACAGTACCAGTAGGTAAGATTGAGACTGGAACACTAAACGTCGGAAAGACCGTAGTTTTCAACCCATCTCAGAAGTCTGCTGAAGTAAAGTCGATTGAGATGCACCACACAATGGTACCTAAGGCAGAACCTGGAGACAACGTTGGATTCAACGTTCGTGGACTGGCTGCAGTAGATATCCGCCGTGGAGACGTTGCAGGATATTCAGACAGCGAACCAACATTCGTTCGTCACGACGAAACCTTCGTCGGACAGATACAACTTATGGATATTCCAAAGGCTGTATCAGTTGGATACACACCTGTATTCCACGCACACACCGCACAAGTTGCAGTTCGTTTCCTCGACCTCTTAGAGAAGACCAACAAGGCTGGTAAGGAAGCTAACCCTTCCTTCCTAAAGACTGGAGACGCATGTCTAATTCGCTTCCAGCCAACCAAGCCAATGGCTATCGAGCAAATGGACACCTTCCCAGAGCTGTCCCGCTTCGCTATTCGTGATATGGGTAAGACCGTCGCTGCTGGCGTCTGCCTAAAGATCGACAAGAAGTGAGATCCAATAGGATGACAGTAAAAGGAAGGGGTGCAACTGAATGGCAGCGGTGACAATCATCAAATTGACTGGTGAAAATCACCGTGACATAGATGCAGTCGCCGGACAAATCAAATCGATTTGCGATAATGGTAACATTAGCCTTCGTGGACCTATCCCTCTGCCTACTCGTCGTCTAGTAGTTCCATGCCGAAAAGCACCTGATGGTGAAGGCAGTGAAACTTACGACCATTGGGAAATGCGTATTCATAAGCGTCTTTTGGAAATGGATATTACCAGCGGTAAGGATGAATCTGCTCTGCGTCAAGTCGCACGCATACCAATTCCAGATACCGTAAGTATTGAATTGTCGATGAGAACTGTAAACTGAGTTTAATCTCGTTTCATAGTTCGGCTATTTCAGCAACACCTGTGTTAACTAGGTAGTTTGCCATGTTATCCTCAAGGAAATGAACATCTCCTGCTTGCAAAGATAATTCTCCATCAATGGTGATTATCGGTTCATCCATAGTTTGTAATACTCTAATTCTCAAAAGTGGTTGTTCAACCACTTCTGGCTCTAATTCGGTTATCGGTTCTTCAGCGGATGCTGCTTCTGCATCTGCCCAAGCGTTGAAATCATGTTCTTCTTTTTCTTTTGACGGAGCTAATTCAGATGCTGCTGCGTGAGTAGCACCACTTGCAATCGGCTCTGGAGATGCTTCGGGAGCGGATTGATCTAGACTTACACCTTCAAGTTCAGGATAAGCATCTTGTTTTGCTAATACTTCTTCCTCATCGACATAATCTTCCACTAACGGGGTTATGTTGTCCTCTACTGTAATTTGAGGGGGCCCTTGGCCTGTAAGGCCACCGACTTCTTCAACAAATGAGTCTAATTGTGAGGTTCCAGCAGCTAAGATTTCACCTTCTGGCATCCCCTCTGAGGAAAGGCCGTGTTGCATAGCCTTCCAACCTACATTTTGCTTAAAACGACTGATTTGTTCTATTACATTTGAGTAAAATTCGCGTTCAGCAGGATCGTGTCGCCCCCAATCTAGTGCTGCTAATTCCTGTGCTGAGTTCTGTAATCCACCTTCCGAGCGAAGAGAGGTACTTGCAGCATGTTGTAACATTGCTACTAAGCGCTTACGTGCCAAGTCTGAGGCAGTGCGTCTAATGTTAGCCTGGCGCTTTTGTAAATTCTGTAATCTTAGGTCAGGACCACGTGTACGATAAATTTCGTGAACTTTCATTTCGATAGTATCCAGTAATTGAGCGACTCTTTCCCAGAAATCTTTGTGTGGCAATAATGCGGGGACTGGCCTGTTAGTCTGCTGGCGGAGTGTTGCGAATAACTGCTCCTCGATTTCTCGCGCAACAGAATCATCCAGAAGAATTCGCTCCGCCATGGTCGCTACGGTATCGTTGCCCATCTATCAACCCTTCAATCAGATTCGCCAAACATATGATGCGAGGATTGAAATCTTGCGACGATGGGTCCACCAACGGTGGACCCAGTGAGACAGGCCGTTGTACTCGTAACTCTGTTGTTGCTCACTCCGTGGGCAGCCGCTGATGTTTCAGATTGGCGAGGCCCAGATGTAGTACCTGATTCTGCTGGCAATGACCCCTCTAATTCTACTTATGATGCGTTCATAATGCCCTCTAACCATACTATTACAGATGCTAAAATGGAAATTTCTCCTTCATGGATTGAGGCTGGTGATAATGGAACTTATTGGGACTCACAACAAACTACAGGATTCAGTCTTGGTTCCTCTAACAATACTTCATCACTAGGTTACAGTGGTGATTTGATACTATCTGCACAGAGCAGTTATGGAGTTATGACTGATTTTGAAACAAAATCGCTTCAGTTTAGTTCTTGGTCCACTGATGGTGATGGTATTTGGCAACCGGTGAATCTCTCAAAATCTACTTGCGGCCCAACCAATTCAACCGATGGAGCATTCGTTGCAGGAACCTGTAATACTGCATTAGTTAGTCAAAATACGACTTCTATTCTACGCTCACAATATTGGAACTCTCCAAATATCATCCGTAATATGACGGTATCTTTTGACCGATGGTTTTCAATGGATTCTGATGATAAAGCCTCATTCGAAGTATCTAGCGACTGGGGTAAGAATTGGTTAGAATTAGAAAATTGGACTGGTGCAATGGAGCAATGGGAACGAGAGGAATACCTGCTAGATAATTTAGCAGGATTATCGGCTAATTCTGGAATTGGGTTCCGCTTCATAATTGATACTTCGAATAACTCATCTGCTGATGAAGGGATGTTTGTTGATTCTTTCAAATTTGCAAATGATGGTGAACCACTCGGAGCATGGTTCCATGGAAATCAAAATGGACAATATTCCAACTATGCTGATGGATCGGTTGTGATACCAGTTGATTTAGCGGGGTTTGCAGGTCCACTCGAGTTCAAATATTGGGCGAATTGGGATATTGAGGGCGATTATAATGATAATCTGGTAATCACTATTTCACTTGATAATGGCTCTACATGGACTACAGTTTCTCCTTTACCTGGTGTTCCAGGGCTCGGAATTCCATTTGGAGGAACTTCGTATACACAGCAATCATATGATACTTGGATAGACATTCAACACCCTTTGCCTGCCTGGGTAGTGGGACATGCTAATGCTAGTGATGCTCTACTTAAATTCAGAGTAAGGACTGATGGGGTGAAGAACTTTGGTGGTAGCGCAATCGATGGATGGGAAGGGATTATGTTCGATGATTTGACTATTGTTTCTGTGAATAATGCAACTATAATTGAAACTCCTATCAACAATCTATCTTCCACAAATGGCCATTATTATATCAATACTACAGGGTCAAACAATGATTGGCAATATATCACGTGGGAAGGGCATAATGGCCCATGGTCGACCTCTGATTCGTTTGAAATTAATCAGATGTTACCGGAAGGGTGGAGAATCGACCACGAGCGCGGTTCTACACCATGGGAAATAGGAGCGATTGACAACTCGAACAATTTTGGCCCTAATTCATCGCAATGGCCAAGTGGCACAAGTGGAATGGGGGTAAACCTTGATGGAAAATATGGACATAATACATTCACTCATCTAATCTCTCCAACCTATCATATTCCGGAGAGTGCAACCGCACGTCTAACTTTCCAACATTGGATTTGTACTGAGGCTGCTTGGGATGGAGGAGCGGTATATACATCGGTTGATGATGGCTCTACATGGCAGTATTATGGCGAGAATATTTCAGGATTTTATGAAAGATATAGCCAGGTAAATCCCTATTCGCCCTTCCATAACCACGGTATTTTTGACGGCTCCACCGTTCCAAATGGTTGTGGAAATAATAATTCCGCAAGTACATTCAATTCAAAGAGTGGTGACATCTCCTATCTTGCTGGTAGCGATGTGCGAATAAGGTTCTCTTTCTTCTCTGATACATATTTGGCAGAAGATGGATGGTATATCGATGATGCCGGTATAGAGATTGACAGATTTGTAGATAATGGGACTTGGACAAGTCCATTGATCGATGTGGATGAAGCTGGATGGGGTAAGATTTCTGCTTTGATTGATGTCCCTAATGAAACCGGTTTGAATTTTGACATATTAGACCATAATGGCGTAGAGATTCCGGGTTATTCAAATCAAAGTTTAGATTTGGAATTACATCTTGGGGCTTGGGAATATGATTCTTTACAAATCAGAGTAAATATGTGGACTGAAAATGAGTCTTTGACTCCAAGGTTGAAGTTGTTGCACCATGGTATGACCACACATCTAAATGCAGAAAATGTAGAAATCGAAAATCAGTATCAGAACTTCATTACTATACATGAAAATGGTACCATAGAGAATGTCGGTAGCAATGCAAGTGATATTGCATATTTTGATATTGATTGGAAGGAATGGAGGCCGTATCAGGACATAATTGCGAGTTGTGATGGTGATGCTGTAATCCGAATTTACTCTTCATTTAGAGATCTATTGCCAATAAATAGTTCATGGCAGCAAACTATTCCTTCGGGCTACGAAGATTCTGGTAATTGTAAAAATGGTACTTCTCTCTCATTACTAGATGCAAAAATTAGTCCTAGTGTAATGGTCGTTTTATCACCAGGCCAATGGTTTAAAACTCTGAAAATTGAGCCTGTTTCTTTACGTTCACCAAAAGATATCGCTATTGATTTAGGCGCAGATAATTCGGTTGATTGGAGGTATGATGGCTACCTAGGTCACGATTTGAATCTAACATCAGTTACCATCGATGGACAGCAAATTGTTTTGAATGACTCGAGAGGTTTGGAAATATCCTTCGATAGTAATTTCACATTTACTACACGAACTATTTCTGCTGTTTACCCATATTCCCCATATTATTGGAATAGAATTGATGGGTGTGCTAGTGTTAGTATCTCTGATAATCTAGAACAATGCTGGCAACCAACAGAAAATATAACTCAAAATATACTAATCGAAGGGGTTGTTTATCGATATCAAGAGCAAGTATGGAGTATGGAAAACCTATCTGCGGGAGTCTTGAAAATTATTGCGATAAATATGGTGACCGATGTCCCATATATCTGGCAAATTTCCAATGAAAGGGCGACTCAGGCCTTTAACAATCAAAGTGGATATAATTCAGTAATGCCTGTTAAGATTAATTCTGGGAGAGCAGGAGTAGAATTGAATGGTTCAATAACTCATTCTCCGACTATTACAGATGAATGGATTACAGTCCCATCAACAACCATAATTCCAGGTCGAACTGTCACCGCTGTTTCAAAGCATAATAATTTACTTAGCACTCCAAATTTAGAATCTGTAACATTACAATTATCCTCATCGCGTAACCCTTTGGATGCTCTGGCTGAATTCCAAATCGATTCATTTAGTCAGGGAGGTCGATTTGTTCAAAATTTCGGATTAGGAATTATTTCGTTGGATAGTGCAAATAGCAGCTGGGATGGAGAAACCGCTACTTGGATACTTACTGGAAGTTGGAACTTAGATGATTTCCCGAGGCTTTATTGGCTTGTTTCAGCAACAAATAGTGCAGGCTTGACAGCAGGTCCTGTAGTAGGAGTGAGCGGTTCAGGAGAATATGCCGCTTCAACAAATGATTTGGAAATTATTGGGCTGAAGGCGTGGTCACAGGGTAATATATTGCATGATTATAGCGACTTTCAGTGGCCATTTAATGTTCAAAGTGGTTCAGAAGTTACAATAGCCGGAGAAGTCAGGTTTTCTGGCTTGGAGGGGGTTCATCCACTTCCTAATGATGTGGAATTAAATGTAAACCTCCTAGATGGTATGTCCTCGCATCTAACAACAATAGTACCTGTACTTGGTGATGGAAGTTTCAATACCACAATTATCGCTTCCAATAATGAAAATGAAAGTGGTACTAATATGATGATTACAGCCTCTTTATCTCAAGTAGGCCCTCAAGGAAGTAGTACTGCAGTAGAGGCAAATACACAAAATGAGCAGATTCCATTTATTCTTGATGCGTTTAATGCTGAAGTGATATCATTGGTGATATTGGCACCTGGTGGAGCGCAACCTGCCGATGGCCATGTTTGGAACCCCGGGCAAGAAATTCCTTTACGCCTATCTTTGGCTGATGATAGTGGGCTACCTGACAAAATGATGATGCATTATAGCAGAAGTGGAAGAGCGTGGGAATCTGTCGAATTTATGACTCCCATCGGAGCTGTTCAAGCAACGATTGACCTGCCTTTAATCGATGACACCTCCATTCCATTGATCGACCAAGAAGATGGGTGGCTGGATGTTTATTTCACAGGATATGACCTTGCCGGAAATCCACTAATAGGTGGCGGTAGTGTAAGTGAACCATTAGCTAGGATAGAAGTGCAGAAGAGAAAACCAACATGGGTAGATTCTCAGTCATTGAGTTTAGATCGAGATGATGGAGTGTTATATCCTGGCTATAGTCATGAATTTAAGTTCACAATATCTGATGATAATGGTATAGAATCCCTTGACCTAATCAGGTTTGGACTGATTGATAATAGTTCAGAAGATTGCTGGTTTGAATGGACACCGTGGAATGGCGAACTTAGTAATGATGTAGGCTGTTACTATGTACCTCCGCGCATAGATATTAGCAAATATCCGCTAGTGAATACATGGGATGTAACGATTACTTTCGAACTAAGGTGGGACCTTGGTTCTAACTTTGGAAATCAAGTAAACAATCCGTGGCTACATATCTATGATGAAGATGATAGAACTGGAAAAGGATTCAATTCGATTACTCCGCTCAATTGGAGCTTGCATTCTGGAATCGAATTGATTTTTGATGAAATCGAGGATATTGTAGCCCCATTAGGCGAATACTTTGATGATGTAATGTATATTCATAGTCAAGATATAATCGATTTTCATATCCTTGTAATTCATGCTGGTACACAAATTCCGGCCAATAATTTGCCATATGACCTTGAAGCAAGACTACAAATTATTGGCAATGGTACAGAAACAAATCTTGCTAAGGAAATTAATTCCGATGGTACTGTTACTATACGTGTTGTATTTAGTGAGGCAACATATGGTAAACAAATCTACATTTCTGCAGATTTGTCCCCTCTATTAGGCCATTCTTCTTCTGGGAAATCGCTTACTGCCCTAATAGATTCATCTGACCCTACAATTTCAGTATCACCCGGAGTTTTAGCCAGTATAGATTCTAATAATCTAACTCAAGTTCCAATTGAATTGTTAATACTAGATAACGAAGGGATTGGAGGCAGTGATTTAGTAATGCATTGGAACTATATTCGCAATGGTCGAGTGATTGATTTTTCAGGTGGACAAGCAGTGATTCCCAATATATTTTCATCGTCTTTGAATCATTTACATTATGCAGCAGTCGATATGAGTCCTAATGGAGATGTAGTATTACAAAAGGGAGATGGTTTATTGGTTTGGTTCAACGGAAATGATGCTTCAGGAAGAGAATTAACCGGAGTTGGAACAAGCGATTCACAGCCATTACAACCAATATTGAGATGGATTGCGTATGAACCGGAACTGGGAGAGATGGTTGCTGCACCTTATCGTCCACAATTTGGAGATATTGTCACAATAGAAATATCGGTGAAAAATATTGGATTACTAGATGGTAACTCCACAATAAGGTTGTATGATTTTGAGAATATACTTCTAGGAAATATAACCTTGAATATACCGGCGGAGGGTATTGAAGCCTACAAGTTTGAAATTGAGGCGTGGAGTACTGGTGATTTAGGGCTCAATATTCAAATCGACAATCAGACACCAATTCCTGTACCCTTAGCAGAAGTCGGTGAAATAGATGATGGAGCCTCACAAATGGAGTCTAGTATGCTTACTTTATCGATAATCGCGGTCTTTGTCGCAGGATTTATTTTACTGATTGCTAATAACAGAAAGCAACAAACTCATTCATTCTATGAAGAGGAAGAATGATGTCTAATGGGTTGAAGCCCGAACTGTAGCCGGAGTACCCGAGTGGTCAAAGGGGGCGCACTCAAGATGCGCTGCGAAATGCTTCGTAGGTTCAAATCCTACCTCCGGCACCTTCACAATACCTTGAGGTAAGTCATAGCAAATTTTCGATATAAAAAAAAGCCCCTCGTAGGACCGAAGTCCTACGAAGGGCAATTACCCATAAGTGGGTTAAATCATTTAGATAACTAGTGATCTACAATCACTCTTCTTCCGAAGAGTCACTCATGTTATCGATCATTTCATCGATCTTGACACCCAATAGAGCACCAGCACCAACCAATGCACCATGACTGACCCAATTTAGTAGAGTGTTGACCATACCATCACCCATATTTGTGATAGAAGAGCCCATCTGTAATGCACCATCAATAATCATTGCAGGATAAAGACTGCCTACTGTTGCAGTAGCAAGTACCATCATAGCGAAGCTACTTACCCATACAGAATCTGAACGTGTGTGAATCTGCCACCAGACAGCACCTGCAGCAATCCAGCCGATCATTATCCAGCAGAGTTGTACTTTGCTAGTACCGTTGAATACCCATAATTCCGCAGAAGTCCACGCAGTGTCGATTGCACCTGCTTCGGTTCCTATGATAATCGCTAGACATGCACCAATTACTTGGGATACCAAGCGAATTCCATTTGTCATCCAGTTTCCTTCAACATCTGACAAATCGCCAGTTAGCATGTGACACCAGGTGACCACAGGTAGTAGATGTGAGCCCGCAAATGCCATCCAAGCAACTGCAAGGCAGACTGCCCATTCTACTCCCATACCGCTGTAACCTACAACCCATGTGAGCATGAATGCTCCACCAATCTCGTTCATATTTTCTTTCCAATTTATCTCCATTCCCATCCCTTCTTTGACCTTAAGGTCCTTACCTAATTGCTATGACCCCCTTATAACATTTTTATTGATTTTATAACACTAGAGGGGGGTTTTGAGGGGTTGTAATTTTTGCCGCAACCAATTTATCATTAATTGGAGTTTGTTAATTTGATAAAGAATAGGAATAATGTGCGGATAAAAATTTCAAAAAAAAAGCCCTCTTGAGAACCGAAGTTCCCAAGAGGGCAATTACCCATTAGTGGGTTAAATCGTAGTTAGATAAATCTACAGCTTATTCTGATGAACCGCTCATGTTGTCGACCATTTCATCGATCTTGACACCCAATAGAGCACCAGCACCAACGAATAGACCATCACAGATCCAGTTAACTAATGAGTCAACTATTCCATCACCCATGCTTGTGATGGAAGCTCCCATCTCATGCGCACCGGTTAATGTCATTGCTCCCATTAGTGCCATCATTCCGATACCACTTGCCCATACAGAGTCACAGCGTGTGTGAATTTGCCACCAGACAGCACCAGCAGCAATCATACCTAGTACAACCCAGATGTTATCTGCAATGTCAGTTATCCACATATCAGTAGCAGACCAACCGGTTTCAATTCCTCCAGCTTCAGTAGCCAGAACAATCGCTAGACATGCCCCAATTACTTGAGCCAGTAAGCGCATCCCATTAGTCATCCAGTTTCCTTCAGTATCTGACAAATCGCCAGTTAGCATGTGACACCAGGTGACCACAGGTAGTAGATGTGCGCCCGCAAACGCCATCCAGGCTACTGCTAGTACGATGGCAAATTCTACATTGCCCATACCAAATACGGCCCAGGAGAGCAAGAATGCCCCACCAATTTCGTTCATATTGTCTTTCCAATTTATTTCCATTTCCATCCCTTCTTTGACCTTGAGGTCCCTACCTAATTGCTATGACCCCCTTATAACATTTTTATTGATTTTATAACATA
>MDTC01224268.1_pt1 | contig 15363 bp, 16 predicted proteins | sample 811181 | NCBI WGS metagenome assembly MDTC01 (sample SAMN05326644, study PRJNA326480) | marine metagenome | isolation source: seawater | place: Pacific Ocean: North | collected 2011
GATAATTTATGTAAGGAGATAACAGCATTTAATAATAATTTATTTGATATAACCAAATATAATGATATCAATAATTTTAATTTATATTCAGATAGTGGTAATAATTCATCTAAATATAGTTCATTAGATTATGCATTTAAATCATTAGTGCCAAAAGATGCAATAAATAATTATAATGATCATAATTTAATAACAATAGATGATATAGAAAATTATAAAATGAAGATAAATAAATATAAAAATAATTTATAAGTTTTCTTCTTCTTCATCAATAGAAATTTTATCAACAACTTTCTGTATAGTATCAGTATCAGATAAACTAAGTGGTTCATCACTGATAGTATCAGTAGTTTTAATAAATTTTTTAAATATGTGAATCTGAGAAGATCCTTGTTCATATGCATCATTAAAAATATCTAAAATTTCATTTGAATTAATATTAAAATCAACTATCATTGATATATCAAAATTATATTTAATAGTATAATTATCAAAATGATCTAATTTTTTTATAGTATCTGAGTATACTAAACATTTAAATAAGTTAGATAAATAATCAGGTAAATCTTTTTTTGGATTAATGGAACATTTTCCAAAACATACATCTTTGATTGCGATACCTAATGTATTATCAATTTCATCATTACAGTAATCAATTGGAAAATTATTTATAATACCTCCATCAATCCAACATTTATTATCATATTCAACTGGATTAAATAACAATGGTATACAACAACTAATTAATATTGCATCAAATATTTTCATATTTGGATTATTTTCGTAATTAAAATAATATAATTTAAAATCACTTAAACATGTTCCGGTAATAGATAATTTTTTATTTGTTTTTTGATAATGTTCTTCAAATGTTATATCATGATTAATATTTTTTACACTAGAAATATTTTTTAGAATAATTTGAATATTATTCATATCAATAAATCCGTAATTATTTAAAAAATTATCTAATTTTATATCTTCAGTAATTTTTGAAAAATTAAATAATTTAGAAAATTCTAATAATTCATTATGATTAAAACCAATTGTTAGTAAATAACAAATAATTGCTCCCATTGAGGTACCAACATAATGTTCAATTTCTTTAATGAGATCGTATTCATAAAGTAATTTTAATATTCCTAGGAATCCTAAAGCAGTGACTCCGCCTCCACTAAGAACTAAATTTTTTAGTTGAGTCATTATTAATAGTATTAATAAATTTTTAAATAAAATATAATTTATAAATAATAATATGGTAAATATAAATGATTTAAAAAAGGCAGAAAAATTAAAAAAAGAAAATAAAATTAACTGTTATAAAAAAATACATCATTTAGTTAATAATAAAATCAAGTTAATAGCATCTACAAATAAAAAATCGACTTGGTATGAAATTCCATTTTATATTTTTGGATATCCTATATATGATGTTAAAGATTGTTCTAAGTTTTTGATTAAAAAATTAGAAAAAAATGGTTTTAAAATAAATTTTCTTGAGCCTAATATACTTTTAATAGACTGGAATTAAGATGAAATTCTAATAAATAAATCAATTATAATAATTATAATTAATCCTATTAAAATTAATATCATTATTTCTTTTGTTTCATTAGAATTTAAATTTGGGATTACTAAATTATCTGATAATAATTTTTTAATTAACATTTTTTTACATTTTTCACAACTTAATACTTTATTTATTAATTCTTCACAAGATAATTCAGATTTTTTAATATCTGGTAAAACATCTTCTGTATTTATATCAGAATAAATATTATTAATTTCACTAACATTTTCATATTTATTATTTTCTATAGGTTCGAAAGATTCATAAATTTTATCAGATAAATTATCTAACGATATATTATTCCAGGCTTCATCAATTAAGGAATACATTTATAATAGATAAGAAAATAAAGTTTAAATAAAACTGTTTTTATTACATTTAAGACATGTCATATAAATATTTTTATTTTTATCAATTTTATAATACATATAATGATTATAATCGTTTGAATTTAAACAATAATCTAAATCTAAATTATTTTTTCTAGGTAATGTATCATATTGTACTTTTACTGAAATATTACACCAATAACATTCATAAATCTGAGTATTATTTACAGTATTTTTATATGTAAATAAATGGTGATCTTTAAAAGTTTTAAGAGTATTAGAATTATTAAATAAATATTCTTCAAATTCTAAAGATTTTTTTTCAAATAATTTAAAATTTATAACTTTATGATCAATAATTTCTCCAAACTTATCAGTTATTTGTTGTAACTCATAATTTCTAATTAAACATGGTGTTATTTCATTTTTAAAATCTGTGGGATGAGTTGATATATCTAAATATTGAACATTTCTTTTAGAACAATTTGTACATATTGTATTTAAAATTTCACCTTTAATATCATCAATTAAAAAATTTTGTAAATAACTTTCCGTATTATTAGATTTAATACTTTTAATTTGATTTAAAACAGATTGATTATTTAAAATTTTCATATCATGTTGTTTATTATAACTACATTGATCCTCTTTTCCTTCTGGATTTGTTGGATTTGCTAATTTATTTTTTGGAATCCATTCTATTTCTTTATTATTATTATTAAAATTAGGTTTATAATTTGCAATAATTTTTTTATTTTTAAAATCAGTACACCATTCACAATTACTAGATTTATAAACATTAGGAATTGAATAAGTAAAAAATAAATCATTATTAATTATAAAACTTTTACCCGTTTGAGAAATATTATCTTTATATTTTACATCCTCTAACTTTTTTAAACCTGATGTAAATAAATTAATGTAATCTACATTAAAATTATATATATATTTCTCGTTCGTAAAAATATTAGTTTTTTTCTTCTCTGAACAATAATCTGGATTAAATATAGAATTTTTTGGCAAATATTTTACTACCGGATATAATGTTCCCTCGGGTAAATTATATGCTTTACCATCAAAACCAAATACATTACAACTACCCCTTAATTTTTTATCGCCCTGACATGTTGGATCTATCGCCTTTCCAGGAATACAATTTAATCCATAACAATCTCCCGCTCTACATCCTATTCCCTTACAATCACCCGCTTCACATTTTTCACCATAACAATCTCCCGCTTTACAATTATTACCTACACAACCTGATGCCATACATTTATATCCTGTACAAGGCGTTGAATAACAATCCTGACGTTTACACCCATAACTAATTTTATTAGAATAAGATGATAAAAATAAATAAAATAAAAAAAATGTTAGTATAAGAAGAAGTAAAATATTTTTTATTCTTTTTTTAACATACCAACCAATAATAGGATTTTTATAAAAGGACATATATATAAAATATAATATTTTATATTATATAATGAGATTTATAATTAATAATTTAAAAGAGGACATAAATAATTATCGTAGAAGAAAAAGACATAAACCAAATTATTTTTTAAAGTATTTTTTAATATGGATATCATTAATTTTATTGAGTACATTAATTTATTTATATGTTATTGATGAATTTGAAGTAGTTAATAAAATTATTGAAGAGCCAATAGCTATAATAAAAGAACCAATTAAACAAATAAATGAAAAAATAGTTCAACAATTACCTGAAAGAAGTAAATTATATGAAGAAATTATGAATACAGTTTCAAATATTCCTAAACCATTAAATTTTGTTGATAATTTTAAATTCGATTTATAAATATATATAAAAAAATGCGTTAATATATATTTATATATTTCTTTTATACATAATATGGAAAACAAACCTAAATCTTTAGATAATACATCTACATCTGTACATTTTGGTAGTTTGGCGGATCATTCAAAAGAAAAAATTTTAGCTCCTAAATTAGTAGATAATAGATTACCACAAATAAAAGAACAAGATACTGATAACGATATATATGATAGTGAGAGTTCAGAAACTTTTATTTCAGAGGAGGTAGTAAATAACGAACCCGAGATTGAATATAATAATGAAGAAAAAAGAGATTTTACTCAATTAAATGACGAACAAAAAGATGAATTTAAAAAATTAAAAATTTTAAATGATTATAAAAATAAAACAATGACAGACAGATATAGAAATTCAACAGAAAAAATTGGAATTACTACAGAAAATGAAAAAGTACCTACATTAAATGAATTAAAAGAAATGAATTTAGAAGAAATACCTTTTCATATGTTAGATGATCAAACACAAAGATTAAAAAGAATGGAAAAATATGCTGAAATCTTGGCTATCAAAAAAATGGGAATTACATTAACTAAATCTTATGATATTAATTCTGATTATGATGAAATGTGTTTTGAAGTAAAGTTTTGGAAAGATTATCAATGTAAAAAAGATGGAGTTGAAATGGCTAAAGGATTTTTAGTTAACGCAGTTCAAGGACTTGAATTTTTAAATGATAGTTATGATCCATTTGGTTTAAAATTAAATGGTTGGTCAGAACAAGTTGAATTAGGAAAAGATTCTTATACATCAGTATTTGAAGAGTTATATGATAAATATAAGATTTCTGGAAAGAAAATTCAACCAGAAATTAAATTAGTTTTAATGATGTCAGCAAGTGCAGCATCTTTCCATGCATCTAAGAAAATGGCAGAATCAATTCCTGGCTTAGATAATATTTTGAGTAATAATCCTGAATTATTAGCAAAATTACAAAATGGTATTAATAATAATATTTCTAATCAAGGAAAAACATTAGAAACAGAAGAAGATAAACAAAAAAAAATGTATGATCAAATGCAAAAAATAAAAGAACAACAAAATAAAATAAATGAATTGAAAATGCAACAAGAAAGTGTAAATAATAATACAGAAAAAATAAAAGAACAAATGAGTATGTTAAATACAAATAAATCAGAAGATGTTAAACCAGATATTTCAAATATTCTAAATAAAATTAAAGCACAAAATGCAGCAAGAAAAGCCGATGAAGTATTGAATAATCAATTAAGTGATAGTTCAGAAAAAGAAGAATCAGAAGTTACTGAATCTGGTTTTACTGGAGAATCAGAAACTAAAAAAAAAAGAGGTAGAAAAGCAAAAACTAGTATTTCAATTAATACCTAATTAAGGTAATACAATATCCTGTGAATAAAATGGTGGTAATAAATTATTTATTGAAGTTATTTTTTCCTTTAATTCATTTTTAAATTGAGGCACATTTTTATTATTTGCTACATCTACCACCTTTTTCTTAACTAAACTTTTTACATTATTCATTATTTCAGAATACTCTTTATTCTCATAATTAATATCTTTTGTTAAATCAAAAGTTAAATTAAATTCGGTCTCACCAGAATCTAAAGACTTTTTTAGTATATCTAACCCATTAGACTTATTTAATTCAATATTTCTACCTCCCTTCTTATCACTTTTTACATTTTTAGATACACCCTCCTTATTAATAACAAATTTTAACGGTATTGAAACTTGAGGTATATTTTTATCATCTATTGTTTGTGATCCATTATTATTATTATTATTAATTGTTATATTGGGAATTCCTGTACTAAATCCTGATAATCGATTATTACCTATTACTGGTGTTGAAAAATTATCCGGAGATAAATTATTCGATCTTGAAAAATTATCCGGAGATAAATTATTCGATCTTCTTGATACATTTTCTGATGATACATTACCAGATCTTCTTGATACATTTTCTGATGATACATTACTTTCTTCACTAAATTGATCACTTTCTTCATCTAGTTCTTTATCTTTACTTTTTTTCTTTTTTGACTTTTTCTTTTTAGAATTTTTATTTCTTCCTAATTTCTTTTTTTTAGATTTATTTTTTTTAGATCTCTTTTTTTTAGATCTTTTTTTTTTTCTTTTAGATTTTTTTCTTTTACGTCTTCTTCCTTTACCTCCAGTTAAATTATTATATTCATGAAAATAATATTTTATTTTATCTAAAACATTATTTTCTAAATTAATTAATTTAATCAAACTATTTTTTATATTAACATCTGATATCAAATCTGGATCATTTATCATAATTAAAATTTCATCATCATTAAATATTTTATATATTTTTATAATATTTGTTAATTCTTCTTTTGATATTTTATTATCCATAATATATATATAAATATTATTTAAAAATTATTTCATTATTTATTTTATTATTTAAAGATAATGAATTTTATTTAAAAAAAAGTGAATTAGTATTATAAATGGATTCAGAAAATAATCAAATTAAAAAAAAAAGAGGAAGAAAACCTAAAGAAAAAACTATTGAAGAAATAGAAAAAATACCTAAAAAAAGAGGTAGAAAACCTACTGGTAAACTAATCAAATTAAAAAATACAGAGATTAGTAACTTAAAACATGATGATAACTGTCTTATTGCGCATATTCCAATAAATTTATCTGACATAGAAAAAGTTACAAATTTAAACACTAGTATGAATGATACTGAATCTTCAATAAATGAAATTTCATTAGAGAATGATTTTACTAATAATAAAGGTAATTTTAATAATAAGTATATTAATCATTTAGAGGATAAGATAACTGATTTAAAAGATAAAATTTTTAAATTAGAAAATGAAAAAAATACAGGTGATATATTTTTTGGAGATTATTCTGTTGAAAAACTAGAATCTAAAATTATTTGTATTGATAATAATAAAATTTCTTTAAAAAACAGTAATTGTTTATGTTGGTGGTGTTGTCATAATTTTAATAATACTCCATTCCCTCTACCAGATAAATTTTATAATAATAAATATTATGTATTTGGAAATTTTTGTAGTCCGTCTTGTGCTTGTGCATTTAATATTGATATTAATGATCATAAATTATGGGAACGAAATTCATTAATATTAAAATTAGCAAACGAGTTAAATGAACAAAAAGTAGATGAAATTTATCCATCACCACCAAAACAAATACTTGATGTGTTTGGAGGAAATATAAATATTGATGAGTTTAGAAAAAGAACTAATAAAATTTATAATGGAAGGTTAATAATACCACCAATGGTTCCATTAACTACTTTAATTGAAGAATCTTATAAAGATAGAAATAAATATCAATGGGAGAACAAAAATAATTTATCTAAATATAATAGTTTAAAAAATAATATTAAAATAAAAAAAACTAATGATACTAATTTAGAAAAAATAATGGGTATCAAAAAAATTAAATTAGATGATTAATTATTATATATATATTATCTTATTATATATATATGAATTTTATAGGTGAAAATTATCATTCATTTTTAAATAAAAATTTAAAAAAATATAATTACATTAATAATCAAGATGGATTTAATATGTCATTTGTACCAATTGATGATAAATATTATTTATTTTGCATAAGATTACTCGGAATAATACCTGCATATTTTGGTGAAGAGATTAAACCTGGTAATTATTCTAATAAAACCTATGTTCAGACGAAATTAACAAAAGATAAACTTGAAACAATTGATTTTGGAAATAATTTTTTTTGGGGGTCTTGGACAAAAAATTTAATTGATAACTCTATTTTTTTTGTTGGTGAAATTAAAAAAGTTAATGGAAAACATAAAATAATTATCAACGAGAAAATAAAACCATATGTTATAACTAATTCTCCTATTTTTTTAAATAATAAAATATCAGAAACTTTTTTTTATTCAGATATTAGATTATTTAATTATAAAAAGAAAATATTGTGTTATGATGGTTTTGTGTCTGGTATTTATGAAATAAAAATTAGTAATAATAAGATTTATACTTCTTTTAATATAACAAATGAAGATTTTTATAAACAAAATATTTTATATCATAGAACATCATTATGTAATAACATTAGAAATTATGACAAAAACTGGTCATTTGTAAAAAAAATTAATAAAAATAATACAGAGTATCTATTATTTTTAAATTGGTTTAAAAAAAATAAATTAATTGTTACATATTTACCATATTTAAAGGGTATTAATGATTGTATAAATGAAGATATAATAACCATGAAAAAAGATGTTATAGATGGTTTAGGTAATGATAAATCAGGTATGTTTTCATTTGGTGTACCATTAATGGAATATAAGTGTGATGATGAATATTGTGGTATTGGATTAGGACATATAAAGTTAATAAAAACAAATAAATATAATAATGAAAACATTAATAAATTTTTAAATCAAATAAATACATTAAAATCTAAATTTAAAAATAAAATGATTATACATTTATCATATCATTATTTAACTTATTTTTTTATTTTTATTAAAAATAAGAATAAATATAAATTTTTTCTCAGTGATGCATTTTTATTTTTAAATACAGATAAAGAATATATATTCACAATTAATTATGCTATGAGTATTCATCAAGTAAATGATAAAGTTTTAGTAAGTATGGGTTTAGGTGATTATTACAATGTATTACTTAGTTTTAAATTAGATACAATTAAATATGTGTGTAAACATGATTTAGAAAATTTAAATTTAAATAATTTTAAGTATAAAATTGTAAATGATACTAATTTAGAAAAATAGATGATTAATTAACCATAAATTATTAATTATCTAAATATTAGTATGCAATTTATAATATTACACGAGAAAAAGCTTATTATTTTTTGGTCTCCTAAATGTGGATTTTCTACTTTAAAGACCATATTATCATTTTATTTAAATATTTATGATTCAAATAAATATGAGTATATTCATAAGAATAAAGAATTAAAAGAATTAATTAATATAAAAAAATATAATTCAGAGGTATATAAAAATTATGATATTGTTATGTTAATTAGAAATCCGTATACTAGATTAGTTTCAGGTTTTATTAATAAATATATTGATCTTAAATATGTAAATCCAGATAATTGTGATTCTTTTCAAGATTTTTGTAATATTTTATCAAAATATCCTCATAAAATTAATAAACATCATTTCGAAAAACAAACTAGTGATAAAGGGTGGCAATTTTATTTAGAATTAGGAAAACTAAAAATTAAACATGTTTTAGATACATCACATGTTAATGATTTAAAAAAAATACTAAATCTTGATATAGATGATATTAAATTAAATGTAACTAATAAAATTGTAAAAGATGATAATACAAATTTTTGGTCTAAATCATATAATTCGCTTAAAGAAATAACGAATTATAATTATTCTAGTTTTTATAATGATGATTTAAAAAAACTAGTTTATAATATTTATAAAGATGATTTTATATTTTTTAAAGAAAATTTAGGAATTAATTATGATATTTAATTTTTGCTATTAGTGAAGTAAATTCCTTGTAAATAACAATCACATAAATCGTCTTTTTTCTTACTTTTCTGAAGATAATCAATCCAATTATTTTCTTTATTATTAGTTAATAACTTGTTTGTGTAAATAATCGAGCTTTCTTTAGTAAGTTTATATTTTTTAGATTTATCGTGAAGTTTATCAATTTCCTTATTTAAATCTACATCATTTATTTTTAATTTATTAGACGGACTTAAATAATGAATATTTTTTAAATTAGTGATTTCTTTATCAACGATTCCTCTAATTAAAAACCATGAATATAAAGTTTCAGCAACACTTTTCATTTTGGGATTTTTTATTGATGGTTGATTTTCAATAACTACATAATCTATATTTTCAAAAGTTTTTTTATCTAACTCTGTAATTAAATTCATTTTAATCTTATCTATTGGCGCTTTAGATGCATTTACTTTACTAATTTTTTTTAATACATTATTATTTTTTATAAAATTATTATAATGTAATTTACAATAATAATTATTCCCTATCTTAAATTTAGATTCCTTATTACATATTTTTTTATCACTTTTTATACATGTACATCTTACAAGCCCTCTGTAACTCTCCTCATTTAAAATATTACTATCTAACTTCAAAAATTGATTTTTATGTAGTAAACAAAATTTATATTCATTATATTCATATTTAACTTCTTTACAACAATCACTTGTACTGTTATCAGAACTTATAAAACCATGACATTTTAAATTATCCTCTAATAAATTTATAATACCCCAATCTACAATTTTATAATTTTCTATTAAACAATATGCTAAATTTTTAATACCAACATCCCAGGATAATACCCTCATACATTTTTAAAGGTTTTTTTTTTAGTTTTTATACTTAAAAAATATTGAAAATAAAATATATTTAAAGAAGTTTTTATTATAAGTATAAATATGAAACATTATATTAAAGATGATTTTTTAAACACTAATTTACTACCTAAGGAAGTTAAGATTGTTACAATTTCAGGAAAATGTAAATTAGGTGTTGAATTTAATATAGAGAATATTTATAATTATTTAGATATGGATAAGTTAATGAATGTGCAATATAGGAATAATATTAGAAAGAATTTATCAAATGACAATGGTAAAAAAAAGATTTCGAAAAAAAAATTAGAAAAGAAGAAAAAGGATTTTCAGAATCAGGTTTCTATTGCGTTAAATCCTAAATTAGAAGATTATCCTAATAGTACAGTAAGTACTAAAATTTTTAAAAATGGGTCATTACAATTTACTGGATTTAGATCTGTATTATCAATGAATACAACTTTAAATATTATTATAGATGAGTTAAGTAAAGATTTTGCTATCATATCTGAAGAAGATAATAAAATAATAGATAAGCCTTTTATTAAAGATAATAATGAAATTAATTTATCTAATTTCGAGATGACAATGATTAATAGTAATTTCAATATTGGTTTCAAGTTAAAATTGTATAATTTATATGAATTAATTAAAATAAAGATTGAAAATGATAAAAATTTAAATGTATGTTCTGATAATTTAAAAGATCATTTAAAATATGATCCTGATATTCATGCTGCAGTAATTTATAAATTGTATGTAAGAGATGATGAAAATGATAAAATTAAATATAAGAAAAAAGTATCATTTTTAATTTTTGAAAAAGGACCAGTTAATATTACTGGTGTTAAAAATATTAATGATTTAATAGAATCATATGAATTTATAAAAAATTTATTATTAGAAAATAAAGAAGAAATCGAATCTTTAGATATTCAAGTAGATGCTGATCATAATCATGATTTAATTAAATTAAATGATGATGAAGATTTATTAGAATTAGCTTTAAAAAATTTAGAAATAGATAATTTAGTCGCATAAAATCTCATCTAAATCTATATCATCATGATTTTGAAAGACTAAATTATTAACTAAAGGATTATCATTTAATTGATTAAGTATATTAGGATTCAGTCTATCATCCCTATCATTATTATTTTTTAAAGCATAATTTGTTGGAATTTGATAATTATTATTATAATAATTATTTCTATCCATAATTTGTTCTCTTTCTATATTAGTATTACTTCTTAAATTAATATCACCAATATTACTTTTAGTAGGTACTTGATCTGATTTTTTATTAGTTGGATATCTTGAATGAATTGTTTTTTCTTTTTTATCATCAATAACCATATTTTTTTCAGCAGTGTAATCTTTTGGTGCTTTATTTCCCAATGCAGCTTCAAATCTTATTATACTTACTAATTGTCTTAATGTTTCAGGTACTTGTATTTGAGATGTTAAATAACCACTTCCTTCATTTACAGGATTTGCTCCTTGTATATAATCATTATGTATAACCATTTCTTTCAATGTCTCAGCAGGTATATCATATGGATTAAATGCTACATTTTTGTTTATTAAACCATGTGCTATTCCAAATTCATACTGATTTACTATTAACTCTTTTAATGTTTTTGAAGGTATATCACTCGGATTAAACATCTTACTCTTTGGATCACCTACCATATTACCACTTCTCTCATTTATTACATTCATTTGTTTTATTGTACCTTTTGCTATTTCTGCTGGATTATATGATGTCGATCTATTTACATCCGCTCTATTATTTAATACATTTTCATTAAAAACTAAGTCCTCTTTTTGAGTTCTAATTGGTAAATCATTTGGATCATATACATATTGTTTATTAACATCACCTCTATTATTTAATACATTTTCATTAAATAATGTATCTTCTCTTTGTGTTCTAATTGGTACATCATTCGGATCATAAACTAATGATCTGTTAATTTCATTTCTATTATTTAATACATTTTCGTTAAATAATATATCTTCTCTTTGTGTTCTATTTGGTATATCATTAGGATCATAAAATTGAGTATTATTAATTTCAGATTTAGCGTAACCAGTTTGTTCATTAAATGATAATATTTCTTTTCTAGTTGGTTTTGGTAAATCATTTGGATTATAAGTTTTAGTATGATCAATATCATTTCTAGCTGGACCTGATTGTTGATTATTACTAGTTGTTTCTTTTATTGTTTTCTTTGCTAAATCATGAGGATTAAATTTTACCACACCTAATGAATACTTATTTGGTGGATTTAAATTTAATGTACTTGTGTCATCCCTCTGATTCTTTGGTAACATATAGGAATCTAAATTAGATCTAACTTTTTCTATTATAGATTTGAAATTGGTAAACTCAACATTATGATTCTCCCTCTTACTTGATTCCCTTATTTGCTGATCATTCTTTTTTGATACACTCTCACTCTGATACTTGGGACCTCCCATTAACATATTACTTGTTACCCTTCCAGTATCCTTTAAAATAACTTCATCCCTACTACTCTCCTTCTTATACTCTCCACCCATCTTCTGTAAATCTTCCACCTTTAACTCTCTTGTCTTCTCCGGACCCCTCTTGTACACCTTACCTATTGTACTACCCTTTAACTCTTTTTGACCAGGTTTCATTACTCCCTCAAATGTAATTTTTGGATTATCATCTGATCTTAACTCATCAACTGTTTTTGGCATTGGTCTATATTCTTCAAATGAACCACCATCAGGTCTAGATGTTTGAGAAGGGTCTAAATTTAAACCAGGTCCTATTTGTTGTTGTTCAAAAGGTAAAATATTTCTTTTTTCAGTTCCTGGTAAATAATATCCTTGTAAAAGTTCAACATTATTTTGTGATCCATTTACTAAATTAACATCTTTTTGTATAGGACTAAAATTTTCTTTTAATAATTCTTTTTTAGGAGTAAAATTTTTGGAAGAACCTGAAAATAATTCCATTCTATGTGCAAATGTTTGCTCATTATATTCATTTATAATTTGCTTTTTTGAAAAATGGGGCATCATATTATGTTCTAATTTATCATCTTGTATTATATTATCATTATTATCATTTAAATATGAATAACCATTTCCTACAGCTAAATCTCTTTCTATACTAATTTTTTTATCTTTTTCATTTGAATTATGAGTTTTATTAATTGATACTGGATCAGAAACATTATCAAAAGTCAAAGGTTTAAATTGATTTTCATAAGATAAATTATTATTAAATGACTCGAACATTTCTGAATCTTTTAACATTTTTTTATTCTCTTCATAAAATTTTGAATTCATATCCTTATAACTTGGTGATATATTATTTATTGATAATATACTATTATTTATTATATTGTTTTTTATCGGATCTTTACTCTTTTCTACTATTTCACCAATTTTATCCTCCTTCTTTTTTATTAATTCATCCTGATTATTATTATAAATTAAATTTACATTATGATCTTCACTCTCACCAGAATTTTCATTTTTATTTCTATATTTATTACCAAGATACATTAAACCTCCTAATAACGCTAATTCCATTATATAATCTATATATAAAATTATATAATAAATTATCCTCTTTACTTTTTATAATATTTTTTTAACCTTTTAACTTTTTACTATACTCATCCTTCGCCTCTAATCTTGTTGCTTTACCCCCTCTTGAATTCTCCTCCTGATTTAATAAACTAGTCTTGTTATGACCATAAAAAACTCTTGCTACTGGATCTACTATCGGAAACTCTACCTGTAACTTTAATGTTGATAAACCCTTGTACTCATTCATTGGTGTGTCTAATCTACTATTAATTGGATTTAAAAAACTACTACATACTGTCTTATCCTTTAAATCACTCATTAATTTTTTATTCTTCTCCTCTAATGTTCTATCATTTGCACATTTAGACGCTTTTTGATCTCTTAAGGATAAAACTGATTCTAAATCTGTTCTAGCAGCTAAAGTATCACATTCTTTAACTTCAGAGGAAAAACCGCTTCTGTTATTCCTTGGTCCAAGTGATGTGGTACATGAACTATCATTATTTTTTTGACCATAATATAATTTATAATCTCCTGGTTTTGTACTTTGATTTGTTTCTTGATCTAAGAAACACTTATCATAACTTAATCTTGAAAAATGTCCTGACATTATAATAATATAAAGATAAAAATATTATTATTAATTACAATTTCTATATATTTAATATCCACAAGATTTAGGCATTTTCATATTTGTTGGTACAATATCTCTTTCGCAAATATATGGATTTGCTGTAATTCCTGGATTACATCTTTTCTCGGTTGAACTATCACACATGGTATGTTTGTCATGTACGCAATTTGAACCTTTTACTAAATATAAAAGTTCACTTTCAATATCTGTTCTTAAACCAATTGTACTCCATTTATTTGAAATACTTGAATTTGTATTTTTACTACAATATTCTGAACTTAATTTGTTTTCAAAAACTCCTGAATATAATTTGTATTCACAAGGAGATATACTTTCTTTTAATTTTATTTGACCCTGACAATTATCATATAACTTTCTGTTTGAAAATCCTGACATATATATATATATATACATACTTTTTTTTTTAAAACTATATATTAATTTTTTTCTATATTTCTTGTATCAATCCCTCCTCTAGGAAAAGGTAATACCACATTATCCTCGTCATTTAAACTTATTACTAAATTATTAAATTTTAATTCCTTTAAATCATGAAATCTTGCTGTCTTTTTCTCGTCTCGACTATTTTGTCCATATCTTAAATCCTGACTTACTACTACATCACCAAAACCCCTTCCATTACCCTTATATCCATTATTCACATAATCACCATGGTTTAATGTTTCCCTTACCTTCTCACTCATTAAACTAAAATTTCTGTAATCTTTACCCTTATTATCCTTATCCATATCTAACTTGGTTACCTGTTTCACTTTATTCGTACTTTCAGCATTCCTTAAACTAGTTTCTGTTTCTACATCATTACTCTGAAAATTTTTACTTGATGGTAACATACCCCTCACATTTACTATATCCTTTAAATCTGAATTTCTGTCTACACTAACACTACTGTATTTTAACTTCTCTAACATATAAATATATTATAGATAAAAAAAAAAAATATTGTTTTTATATATAAATATGAATATTCTTTCCTCACAAGGTCCACCAGGACCACCCGGTTTACCAGGAC
>MDTC01177276.1_pt1 | contig 15358 bp, 15 predicted proteins | sample 811181 | NCBI WGS metagenome assembly MDTC01 (sample SAMN05326644, study PRJNA326480) | marine metagenome | isolation source: seawater | place: Pacific Ocean: North | collected 2011
AACTCAGGTAATAAATCTAAACCTGTAGTAACTGCAACTGATTACGTTGAACCAAATATACCCGATCGGGAAATTGACCAAAGCCCAATTATTGAAAATCTAGACCACCAAAAGAATCAAATAGAAAATTTAAATACCAATCCAACACAACAAAAATCAGAAATATCTGGCAAAATTGAATTTATAACGGCTCCTCTCGTTGGAACTTATTATTCTTCGCCAAAACCCGAAGATCCTCCATTTATATCAGTAGGTGATAGAGTTGAGGTTGGTCAAACCATATGCATTATTGAAGCAATGAAAATTTTCAATGACATCGATAGTGAAATATCGGGTACAGTCGAAGAGATTCTAATAGAAAATGGAAGTCCTGTAGAATACGGGCAAAAAATTATATCTCTTAGATTAGATGATTAATAAAATTCTAATTGCAAACAGAGGTGAAATTGCATTAAGAATAATACGTGCATGTAAAGAAATGGGAATAAAAACTGTAGCTGTCTATTCTGAGGCCGACGAACTTTCCCTCCACACTAGGTTTGCAGATGAGGCTGTTTGTATTGGACCTCCATTAAGCTCAAAAAGTTATCTTAATATCCCTTCTATTATTTCAGCTGCGGAGTTAACTAATAGTGATGCTATCCATCCTGGGTATGGATTTTTATCTGAAAATTCAGAATTTGCGAATATATGTATCGAAAATAATATCACATTTATAGGCCCAGATTCAAAAACTATTGATTTAATGGGAGATAAATCTCAAGCAAGAAAGACCGTGGAGGCTCTTGGGTTAAGTATTATACCTGGAAGTAAAGACATTATTCAAAATATTGAAGAATGCAAAGAAGTAGCAAGCAATATTGGTTACCCCGTTATGATTAAAGCCTCTTCAGGTGGTGGTGGTAAAGGGATGAGAATTGTAAAAAAAGAAGACGAATTAGAGTCATCCCTAAGTTCAGCCCAAGCAGAAGCCAAAGCTTCATTTAATGATAATAGAGTTTATCTAGAAAAATTCATAGAAGAGCCAAGACATATTGAAATTCAAATTATTTCCGATTCTCATGGAAATACAATATCTCTTGGTGAGAGAGAATGTTCAATACAACGAAGAAATCAGAAAATAATTGAAGAGGCTCCTTCTGTTGTAGTGAATGAAGAGTTGAGAGCTAAGATGTCCGACTCTGCAATCAAGATTGCTAAATCTGTAAATTATTTAGGTGTAGGTACTGTAGAATTTTTATTGGATAAGTATAATAATTTTTACTTTATGGAAATGAATACGAGGGTTCAAGTAGAACATCCTGTTACAGAGTTAATAAGTGGAATTGACATAATTAAAACTCAGATTAGATGTCATGATAATTTTATGCTACCTAATTGGATGCATAAATTAAAACCTAGAGGTCATTCCATTGAATGTAGAATAAACGCTGAAGATCCGTATAAAGATTTTATGCCAAGTCCAGGAAAAATATTAAGTTTACATTTACCATCAGGTATGGGAGTTAGAACTGATACACACATATATGTAGATTACGAAATTCCTCCATATTATGATTCAATGATATGTAAATTAATAGTACATGCAGCTAATAGAAAAGAAGCTATAAAAAAAATGAGATCTGCATTAGATGAATTTGTAATAGAAGGTGTTAAAACAATAATTCCCTATCAAAAATTTATTCTTGATAATGAAAGATTTATTGAAGGAAATTTTAGTACTAATTTTTTAAATGAATTAAATACAATTGAGGAGTAATAATGGAAGTATTAGATAATTTATTGTACACAGAGGATCACGAGTGGCTAAGAGTAGAAAATAATAAGGTTTACATAGGGATAACTGATTTTGCTCAAAGTGAACTCGGAGATATTATTTTTGTTGAATTGCCATCAATTGATGATAATGTAGACTCTGGTGGAACAATTGGAACTATAGAGGCTGTAAAGACAGTTGCAGACGTATATACACCTGTAAAAGGGAAAATAATAGAAATCAATGAAAATATTGTAGATCAACCAGAATTAATTAATTCATCTCCATATAATGATGGATGGATTGCATGTATTGAATTTGATGTTTCAATTGATGAAGTTAAGACCCTATCTTCTGAAGAATATTTAAAATTTATAGGTAAGTAATGAAATATATACCATGTACAGAACAAGAAGAAAAAGATATTTTATCATTTCTTGGATATAATTCTTTTGATGAATTTATATCCTTCATTCCCAAAAACCTTTTAATTAATGAACCATATGGTATCTCAGAAGGTCTTTCAGAATTAGAGCTTTTAGCTCACATGAAAAATATCAGCAACAAGAATAATGAAGGTATTAGTTTTATAGGTGCAGGTGCATACGACAAGTATGTTCCTACAATTGTTGATTTTCTATCTTCGAGGTCAGAATTTTATACTGCATACACTCCATACCAAGGAGAAGTAAGTCAAGGAACATTACAGTATCTTTACGAATACCAAAGTATGATATGCTCTTTGAGTGGAATGGATGCAGCAAACGCCTCATTATATGATGGTGCAAGCGCCGTTGCAGAAGCTGCAATTTTAGCAAGCGGACATAATAAGTTAAATAAAATCCTTATAAGTCCATTTTTAAACAAAAACTATATTTCAGTACTTAAAACCCATGCAAAAAATTTAAATCTTGAGATTTCTATGTTACCAGAAGGTAATGATGGACAGACATCTTTTGAAGACATAGATTTATCAAGTAATGATATTTCATCAATTATTATTCAATCTCCCAATTTTATAGGACAAATTGAAGATTGGTCTAAAATATCAAATAAGATAAAAGATTTATCCGCTCTTCTAATAGGCGTTTCTGATCCTACTACTCTATCAATTTTAAACCCTCCGGGACACTGTGGAGTTGACATATATGTAGGAGAGGGCCAAACATTAGGAAATTATCTCTCTTACGGAGGACCTTATCTTGGCCTCATGTCCGTTAAGAATTCATTAATTAGAAAAATTCCTGGTAGAATAGTAGGTAAAACAGAAGATATTGATGGAAAAACTGGATATACCTTAACATTACAGACTAGAGAACAGCATATTAGAAGAGAAAGAGCAACTTCAAATATTTGTACCAATCAGGGCCTTATTGCTTTGAGAGCAACCTTATATTTATCATTAATGGGTTCAGAAGGGTTGAAAAAAATTAATCAGCTTTCTATGTCACTTGCATATTATATGGCTAAAGAAATAGATAAAATAGATGGCTTTACAGTTGTTCATAAATCAAATTTTATAAATGAATTTTTAGTTAAAACCTCATATGATGCCGAAGATGTTGCTAATAGATGCCTCAAAAAAGGATATGATATATTACCCATATCAAAAAATGAAATTTTAATCGCAGTAACTGAAAAGAGAAATAAACAGCAAATTGATAAATTGGTAGATATTTTTAGGAAACATAAGTGATTTTTGATAAGCTTGAAACTCAAAGAAATTCAAAAGGTACTCAAGTCCTTGCATTAATTGACCCAGATGTAAAAAATGATAATATATTTCCTCAAATAATTGATACAGTAAATAAATCAAATTTTGATGGTTTACTTGTAGGGGGGTCGAGAATAGTTGACGATAATTTCAATAAAAGATTATTATTTATAAAAGAAAATACAGACTTACCGATTATTTTATTCCCAGGTGATTCTTCACAAATATCCGATAATGCAGAAGCAATTTTATTTTTATCACTTTTAAGTGGTAGAAACCCAAAATATTTAATTGAAGAACAGGTAATATCGGCAAGAAGGATTAATGATTTAAACATTGAAGTCATTCCAACAGGATACCTTCTTCTAAAAACAGAAAAAAAATCAGCTGTTGAATTGATTAGCAATACGACACCACTCGATATGAATAATACAAATAATGTCATAGACCACTGTTTGGCGGCCCAATATATGGGAAATAAACTATTATTTTTAGAATGTGGAAGTAACTCAGATTCATCAGTAGAATTATCTCTATTAAAACAGATTAAAAACAAAATAACGATTCCCTTAATGGTAGGTGGAGGTATAAAAAATAAAGAAATGGCTTTAAACTTAGCTGAGGCGGGTGCTTCTTATTTGGTGATTGGCTCATTAATTGAACAAACACTTGATTTCAATATAACGCTCGATATCAATCAATCAGTCCGTGGTCTTTATGTCAGCTAATACCTTAACTCAAATAGCAAAGAGGTATCTACTTTATCTCCAACTTGAGAGAAGATTAGAAGTCAATACTCTGAATGCTCGATGGTATGATCTAGAAAAGTATCTTTCTTTTTTATATAAAAATAATATCAAATCTTTTGGTGATATCACATCAAAAAATATAGACCTATTCATTTCTTCATTAAAATTTTATCAGAAATATGATAGGAAAACTGAATATTCTTCTTCAACAATAAATAGATATATATCGACGATTAGAAGTTTTCATTTCTACTTGTTTGATAATAATATCGTAGAAAAAGATGTTTCAGAAAAAATTCATCGACCTAAAAGCATAAATAAACTTCCATCTGTTTTGAACGTTGAAGAGATAAATGAAATTATTGATTCCATAGAATTAAATAGACCAATTGATTATCGTGATAAAGCTATAATATTAATAATGTATTCATCAGGACTCAGAATATCAGAAGTTGTAAATATTAAGTTAACAGATTTAAATGTAAATGAAAGTTTCATATCAGTTATAGGAAAAGGAAATAAACAACGAATTATACCTGTAGCAAATAAAACAATGAATTTTATTAAAAGTTATATAGAAAATTTTAGAATTAAATTCCTTAAAAAAACTAATTCAAGGGGATATCTATTCCTAAATAATAGAGGGACACAAATAAGTCGAGTTAGTATATGGAAAATCATTAAAAAACATACACTATTATTACACAATGATAATATTACTCCCCATGTTTTCAGACATAGTTTTGCTACACACTTGATTGAAGGTGGGGCGGACCTTAGAGCGGTTCAGATGATGTTGGGACATAGTGATATTTCTACTACCCAAATATATACTCATTTAGATACAACATATTTAAAAGATGTGTATACAACTTATCATCCTAGAGGATAATCTTGCTATTAAGCTTATTACAGTCAGATCCTAGTGCGTTTTTGCTTTTATCTATTAGTCTTATTTTCTCACTATCTTTTCATGAGTTTTCACATTCATTTATGGCCTTAAGACTGGGAGATGACACTTCATATAGATTGAATAGAACAAACATCAACCCAATAAATCACCTTGACCCAATAGGGACATTAATGATTTTTTTTGTAGGTTTTGGATGGGCAAAACCCGTCCCAGTTAACCCCTACAATCTTAAGAATCCCACAAAAGATATGATGAAAATAGCTTTTGCTGGTCCAGCTTCAAATTTACTTCTTGCCTTCATATCTTTATTAATAATTAAAATCTTCTCATCAGGAGATAGTGTATTTATGATATTTTATTATATAAATTTAGCATTAGCAGTATTTAATCTTTTGCCTATAACTCCACTTGATGGTTCGCAAATTTTTAACCCAATAATCTATAAATTCAATCCTCAGGCTGCAAATTTTCTAACACAATATGGAAGTCAAATTCTATTTGGACTTATTTTGTTTGGCTTATTTACAGGCTATTCTATACTTTGGAATTTAATGTCACCAATAATTTCCTTACTAAATTATATCTTTGTATTCTTAGTAAATTTTTTATGGTAAAAAAAATAATAGATCAAAACTTTAGACGTAAATCTAATAAATATTATATATTTAAAAATTTGCTAATACTCGTCTTAATCATATATTTAATCACCGTCTTAAACAATCAATATGGATAAATAAAAATGAAATTAATAGAATGTGTTCCCAATTTTAGTGAAGGCGTAGATGAATCAATAATTAGTCAAATAACTAATGAAATCTGTTCTATTAATGGAGTGACTTTATTAGATGTTGATCCTGGAAAGGATACGAATAGAACAGTAGTAACTTTCATTGGTATGCCAGATCAAGTTATTGAGGCAGCATTTTTAGCTATAAAAAAAGCTTCCGAATTGATAGATATGAGCAATCACAAGGGTGAGCACCCCAGGATGGGCGCTACAGATGTTTGTCCACTAATCCCTGTAGCAGAAGTCTCTATGGAGGAATGCGTTCAATACTCTCATCAATTAGCAAAAAAAGTAGCAGATGAGTTAAATATATCAGTATTTCTCTATGAGGAATCAGCTTCTAATGCAAAAAGAAAAAATTTATCAAATATTAGAAAAGGGGAATATGAGGCAATGGAAGAAAAGTTGCAAACCAAAGGGTGGACTCCAGACTATGGTCCTATTTCACTAAATACAAAATCAGGGGTAACTGCTATAGGTGCAAGAAATTTTTTAATTGCTTACAATATCAATTTAAATACTAGAGATAAAAAGATTGCTTCAGATATTGCTCTTGACATTCGTGAAGCAGGAAGAGCAAAGAGAGATAAAAATAATAAAATATTAAGGAAAAAAGACGGCTCTATTATAAAAGTCCCTGGGTCACTAAAGAAAACAAAAGCGGTTGGTTGGTATATTGGAGAATATAAAAAAGCACAGGTTTCACTAAATCTCACTAATTATAAAGTCACTTCAATCCATTCAGCTTTTGAAGAAGTAAGAAAGCAAGCAAATAAAAGAGGTGTCAGAGTAACAGGAAGTGAAATTGTTGGTTTGGTACCTAAGCAAGCTATATTAGAATCTGGATTCTTTTATTTAAATAAACAAAATAAATCAACGGCAATTCCCGAAAAAGATATAATTGATATAGCAATTGATTCACTAGGATTAAATGAAATTTCAATATTTAATCAATCTGAATCAATTGTTGAAAATAGAATACAGGAAAAAAAGCCTCTTGCTAACTTAAGCGTTAGTAGATTTACTGATGAAGTTTCGCAAGAGAGTCCAGCTCCTGGGGGAGGCAGTGTAAGTGCTCAGGCTGGAGCATTAGCAAGTGCTTTAGTTTCGATGGTAGCTAATTTATCTTTTGGTAAAAAAGAATATTTAACTAATAAAGAAATAATTTTAGACATAGGCATTCAAGCTCAATCTCTTAAAAAAGATTTGTTGAATTTAGTAGATTTAGACTCTAATGCCTTTGATGAGATAATGATAGCTTTTAGAATGCCCAAAAAGACAGAAAATCAAATAATAGATAGAGATGCAGCAATTATGGCAGCTACTAAACATGCTATAGATATACCATTTAAAACCATGGAATTATCGATGAAAGCTCTAACCTTATCAAAAAAAATTATGAAAATTGGTAACAAGAATTCAATTTCTGATGCTGGAGTTGCAAGTGAGATGTCATTTGCTGCCATAAGAGGAGCTTATATGAATGTTCTTATAAATCTAAAAGATTTAAACGATGAAGGCTACGTTTTTAAAACTTTAAATAAAGCTAATAAAATTTTAACTAAAAGCGATAGAGAGATTAAAATTTCTAGACAATATATTGAGAAACAATTAAAGTGACATTTATTAAAAAAATAAATAATGATTTAGTTAAAAAAATTGCTGCTGGAGAGGTGATTGAACGACCAGAATCAATTATTAAAGAACTAGTTGAAAACTCAATTGACGCAAAATCAAAAAAAATTGATATTTATATTAAAAAAGGCGGTCTATCTTCAATTATAATTAAAGATGATGGTATTGGTATTAATAAAAATGAAATTGATATAGCATTTAAATCTCACACCTCAAGTAAAATAAATTCAATTAAGGATCTAGACTCAATTTACACGCTCGGATTTAGAGGTGAGGCTTTAAGTAGTATAGCATCCGTTAGTCATATTTCAATTTCAACCTCTTCAGATGGAACAATATCTTCAAATGCTGATTTAATTGATGGGAAGATATCAAAGATATCATCAGGAGCTAGGACCCAAGGAACGACTATATCTGTAAATAATTTATTTCATTCATTTCCAGCTAGAAAAAAATTTTTAAAAAGTGCTGATAAAGAGTTAGCGAGAATAACTAAAGTTTTAAAAAAATTCTTCCTTGCTTATCCAGATTTAGAATTTAATTATTTTTCAGAGAAAAAACATATTTATGCTCTAAAACCTAAATCTATGATTAATAGAATTATAGATGTTTTTGGATCACAATATAATGATAAGCTTCTTAATGTGAATTCTAAAAAAGGCCAGTATATAGTTGAAGGCTACATATCAAATCTTGATGTACTAAAAAAGAGAGCTGGGGATCAATATCTTTTTATAAATAATAGGCCAATAAAAAGTAAAATGATTCATAATTCTATTATATCCTCATATAGCAGCTTAATCCAACGAGGTGAATATCCTTTTTACTCTATCAATATTAAAGCATCTCCTAGTCTTTATGATATAAATGTTCATCCTATGAAAAAAGAAATCTTATTTAAAGAAGAATGGAAAGTAACTCAAATTATAAAAGAATCCATAAAGAAATCAATCGCATCAATACCATCTTCATTGCCAAACTATAATTTCAAACCTTACAACCAAGAAATCCAAAGAACTGAAAAAATAAACTTTGATGATAGTAACCTTTCACAAATGAGTATTGATACAGTGATGACCACTGGTATTAGTAAAAATATTGATGAAAAAATTGATGATATCTTGAAGCGTGAAAAGAGCATTGAAATAGATGATCTTTGGCAAATTGATAATAAATATATTATTACAAAGCTTATTGATGGAGTAGTAATAATAGATCAGCACGTAGCTCATGAGAGAATACTGTATGAATCTGCAATTAAAGCGTTAGAAACAAAGGAAGTTGAATCTCAAGCTGTTTTATTTCCCAAAACAGTAGAATTTGCTGCTGATGACTATGATATATTGATTAAGCTTCTTCCATATATAAATAAAATAGGCTTTAAATTAAGAGAGTTTGGCGATAGAACAATTATTATCGAAGGAGTTCCAGCTTATATTAAAAATGATGATGAAGTTTCAATAATTAATGAAATAATATCAAAATATGATACTTATGGAGCTGACGAGCTTGAAATTCACGATAAGTTAGCAGCCAATTACTCATGTAAGGCAGCTATAAAAGCAGGTGACCATTTAGAAGATAATGAGATGAAATATTTGGTAAATAAATTATTCCAAACACAGAATCCATATTACTGCCCTCATGGCCGCCCAATAATCGTAAATTTATCCACTGAGGATTTAGATAAAAGATTTGAAAGGATCTAAAATCATGAAAAAAAGAAATTATTTTTTAACTGGTCTTATATCGATATTTCCACTTGCTATTACATACTTTATTATAAATTGGTTGTTTATATTTTTTTCTGAACCTGGGAAAAAATTAATCAACTATTTTTTTAGTAATTATAACTCAACTATCATTGAACATATTGTTGGATTCATTTTAACATTTACGTTCATTTATATTGTAGGAGTTATAATATCAAATGTTTTAGGCAAGAAACTTTATGTGTTATTTGAAAAACTATTAGCCAAAATACCTTTAGTGAGCTATATATATAATACCATAAAGCAAATAACAGATACACTTTCAATTTCTCAAAAACAAGCATTTGAAAAGGTTGTATATATTGAATACCCAAAAAATAATATTTGGACTATTGCTTTAGTAACAGGGGAATCTCGTGATTCAAAAAGTGTTGAATACTATCAAATATTTGTCCCAACAACCCCTAATCCCACATCTGGATTTATGCTATTTGTAAAAAAAGATGATGTGAAGGAAACTCAAATGAGTATTGATGAGGGATTAAAGATCATAATATCTGGAGGTATGCTTGCACCTGAAACAAATGGAATATAGTTTAACTGTAATAACTATCTTTCATTTCATCTAAAGCAATTACAACGTCATCTATAGATTTAGATTTTAAAAATTTCTTTCTCCATTCAGATGCGTTATTAAATCCCTTTAGGTACCAGCTAAAATGTTTCTTTGTTAAATTTAAACATACACGCTCTTCTTTATACTTTTTTAGTAAAATAAAATGTTTTTCACATATATCTACTATATCCATAATATTTCTATCTAGGGAGTTGTAGTTATCATCTGTCAATTCCTTAAATATCCATGGATTTCCCAATGAAGCACGTCCAATCATAACTCCATCACAATTTGTATGTTTCTTTATTTTCATATAGTCATTTTTATTTGATACATCTCCATTACCAATAACAGGGATATTTATTTTACTTTTCAATCTTTTAATCTCATCCCAATCTGCATTTCCAGTAAATCTTTGGCATGTTGTCCGTGGATGTAGCGTTATAGCTTTAATACCTAGCTCTTCTAGCATAATAGCAGCTTCAATATGAACTATTTTATCTTTTGACCAGCCAGATCTCATTTTAACAGTTATTGGAATTTCAGGAACATTTTGAATTACACTTTTAACCATTTCTTCCATAACCGATAAATTTTTAAGAGCTGCAGATCCAGCACCTTTTTTGGTAACCTTGGGAACTGGACATCCGAAATTTATATCAATTATATCTGGTTTGAAGCGATCGTAAATAATTTTTGCTGACTCACCAACGACATGTGGTTCTTCACCAAAGATTTGAACACCAATAGGTCTTTCTTCTTCTATAAATTTAATTAAATCAAAAGTTTTTTTACTTTCACGAATTATTCCATTTGAACTACAAAATTCAGTGTAAACAATATCTGCTCCCATTTGTTTACACAATAATCTGAATGGCAAATCAGTTACTCCTGCCATCGGGGCTAAAACAATTCCATTTTTAAGTGTGATATCACCAATATTCAAAATAATGTCCTATTATTATTCAAAATATAATAATTAAATTTAGACACATAAACTAACTAATTGAGAGGAAATATGGAAAACATACTTGCATCATTAGGCGCACTACCAATGTTTTTATTAATGTTTCTAGTCCTGTATTTTTTATTAATAAGGCCACAGGTAAAAGAGCAAAAAGAACGAGAGGCATTAATTTCAAATTTAAAGAAAAATGATCGAGTTGTAACAAGCTCTGGGATTGTAGGGAAAGTAATTGAATTTCAAGGAAAAGATAATCGGTATATAATTATTGATAATGAAAATGGTTCAAAAATAAAACTTGTTAAATCATCAGTGTCTAATCTCCTAGAAAGAAAAAAATAATATGAAAATTATTTTTTTTGGGAATACATCATTTGGCTTACCTACTTTAGAAAAACTTAATAAAAGTGAAATAAAAATTATGGCAGCTGTAACCAATAATGATTTACATAAAGGTCGTAAAAAAATAATTAAAACACCAGTTAAATCATGGGCTGAACAAAATTCAATTAAATTAATCCAGCAAAATAATCTTAACGATATACATTTTATTGAAAACTTAAAATCCTTAAATGCTGATTTTTTTATTGTTATCGCCTATAAAATTTTACCTCAACATATTTTTTCAATTCCTAAATATGGAACAATGAACTTGCACGGCTCATTACTGCCTAAGTATAGAGGAGCAGCACCTATTCAGAGATCAATATTAAACGGAGATAAAGTCACAGGTGTTTCAACCTTCATAATAGATAAAAACATAGATACAGGTAATGTTATTCTTCAAAGTAAATTATCCATAGGAGATAAAAATTTTGGCCAAATTCACACTGAGCTATCAAAAATAGGAGCATCCTTAGTACTAAATTCTATTAATCATATAATTCAAAAAAAACCACTAATTAAGCAAGAAGGAGCTTATACATATGCTCCAAAAATAAAAAAAGATGAGACGCAAATAAATTGGCATCTATCTTCAACAAACATAATAAACTTGATAAGAGCATTTTCACCAACCCCTGGAGCTTTTTCATACTTAAATGATAAGAGAGTTAGAATTTATGAGGCAAAAAAGTCTTTTGATTCTGAAATTATCTTATCACCAGGACAAATTTCTATTATAAATAAAAAAAAATTATTAATTGGATCAATTGATTTCCCAATTGAAATCAATCAATTACAATTAGAAGGAAAAAATATAATGGATGCTGCAAGTTTTATTAATGGATATAAAAACATTCTTATAAATGAATCTATATTTAAAAGAAGATAGTAGATATCATGCATTTCATGTTTTAAGAGAGTATTTTAATTCTAACGGTTATGCCCAGGATGTAATTAATAAATTCTTTAAAACGCAAAAAATCTCAATAGAAAAAAGAAACTATATCAATAACCTCGTATTGGGTGTAATTCGTAATAAAGGTAAATTCGATTATATATTATCGGATTTATATGCCGGAAAATATGCAAAGCTAAAATCTGAAGTAAAATATATTCTTTATATAGGACTTTTTCAACTTGATCATTTAAAGTCAGCTCCTGATCACGCAGCTGTGTCAATCTCTGTTGAAATAACTAAAGATAAATTCAAAGGATTCGATAAACTAGTAAATGCAATTTTGAGAAATTATATCAAAAAAAGAGATGAATATATTCTTGATAATAAAAAAAAAGAAACTTATAAACTATTGAGTCATCCAAGTTGGCTAGTAAATCGTTGGATAAAAAAATATGGATTTAAAAAAACTTTAGATATTTGTGACTTCAATAATTCAGAACAAACTGTATGGTTTAGAGTTAATAGTCTAAAATATAAAAAAGAAATATTATTATACGCTAAAGCTGATAATGATAATATTAATTTCCATTCACTACATGAATTATTTTTCAGCTCAAGCAATACTCAAAAATTAATAAAATCAAATTTTTTTAATGATGGTAAAATTTCTGTACAAAACCCTATTAATGGTTTTATTGTTGATCTGTTAAACCCAAAAAATAATGATGTTATTTTAGATGGATGTGGGGCACCCGGTGGGAAAGGCTCATTTATATCCCACAAGGCACCAAACTCACAAATTTATAGTATTGATAATAATAAAAAAAGGATAGACATGTTTGTCAATTCAGCTAAAAGACAAAACAATAAAAATATTGTTTTTAAATACAGTGATATATCTAAAGACAGGCTACCTGAATGCAATAAAATATTAATTGATGTACCCTGTACAGGTACCGGTGTTATAAATAGAAGAGTTGATATACGTTGGAGACGAAATTTGTCAGATATGAAGAAAATCATTGATTTACAATTTCGTATTTTAGAAAATGCATCGAAATATTTAAAATCTAATGGTATATTAGTCTATAGTACATGTTCAATTGAAAATGATGAGAATGAAAATATAATTGAAAATTTTTTAAATAAGCACAATTATGTTGTTGAAGATGCTTCCCATTATGTCAAAAAAGATATAGTTAGAGAAAAATCAATAAAAATTCTTCCTGGTGAATATGGCATGGATGGTGGATATGCAATTAGGTTAAGGAAATTATGATACAAAATTTACTTAGATATTTTATAGCTTTGATATCTTTATCTGCAATAGGCCTATTAGCTATTGATAATTTTTTCATTCCAATGTATGTAGGCACTGATACAGATGTTTTTCTGATGGATTTAAGAGGAGAGTCTAAAGATTATGCGGAAGAAATTTTACTTAATAATAATCTTGAAGTTAAAGTGATAATCTTACCATATTCAAAAAGGCATTATCCAGGTAAGGTAGTAGAAATGCGTCCCAGTCCATTCACAAAAGTCAAAAAAGGTAGAATAATAACTTTATCAGTAGCGGGAAATAAGAAAAGCATTGAGGTGCCAAATTTAATTAATATGACGTTGAGAAAAGCAAAAATAGAATTAATTGATAATGAGTTTAATCTTGACACCATAATATATGAGTATAATCCCAATATTAAAGAAGGAAGAGTATCACTTCAGATTCCAGAGAGTGGAACAATACTTAAATCAGGTTCAAATATATCTATTCATATAAGTAAAGGGATACCAAAAGACTATTTTACAATACCAGATTTAGTTAACTTACCACTTACAAAAGCTATTAAAGTCATCACTCAAGAAAGATTAAGAGTTGGTGAAATAACCGAAGAATATCAACCAAAATTAATTCCCAATACGGTAATAGGACAAAGCTTTCCAGCTAATCTTAGAGTAAATGTTCCGGTGGAAATTGATTTAGAAATAAGTACGGATAAAAAATGAAAAAAAGAATAATATCTCCATCTTTACTGTCAGCTGATTTTTCTCGCCTAAAGAGTCAAATAGATTTAGTAGTTGATGCAGGAGCAAATCGTTTACATCTAGATGTAATGGATGGACATTTTGTGCCAAACTTTACCTTTGGTCCTTTCATAGTAAAAGCAATCAGAAAACTTACTAATGCTCACCTTGAAACACATTTAATGATTTCAAATCCACATAATTACATCCAAGATTTTATAGATGCTGGTGTAGACACTCTAATTTTTCACATTGAAGCGAGCACTGATGTGGAGCGCGATATAGATCTAATAAAAAAGAACAATGTACTAGCTGGACTTGCAATTAATCCAGATACTGAAGTTAATATTCTAGATAAATATTTAGATTTCATTGATTACGTGCTGGTTATGTCTGTAAATCCAGGATTTGGAGGTCAAGGCTTTATTGAATCAACACTTAAAAAAATGGAATATCTTGCTAATTTATCAGAAAAGAAAAATTTTATTATTGGTGTTGACGGAGGGGTTAATTTGAGTACCATTGATAAGGTTTATGATACAGGTGTAGATGTTACCATAGTTGGTTCAGGTTTATACAAAGCAGATGATGTACCTGCAAGATTTGATAAGTTAATGAAAAAAAATTGATATCTTTAAAAAATGAAATAGCTAGAAAAATAATTCACCTTTCTAGTATCATAATACCCATCTTTTTATTATTCTATGGAAAAGAGTTAACCCTACTATATCTCTTACCAATAACAATATTTTTTTTAATTTTAGATATCCTGAGAATTAGAAGTAAGAATTTTAAATCTTTATATAATTATTTTTTTATTTCTATAACCAGAAAAAATGAATCAAAAAAATTAACAGGTGCATCTTATGTTTTTTTATCTTCATTAATAATAATTTACTTTTTTCCTGAAAATATTGCAGCTATTTCATTGTTTATTATGGTAATATCGGATACAGTGGCGGCTATATTTGGAAGAATATATGGAACTATTAAAATTAGAAATAAAACACTCGAGGGATCTCTTGCTTTTTTCATGTCATCCTTTATAATTATTCTTTTTGCGATCGATATTAATCTATTCTTAGCAACTATATCAATACTCATCGCTACATTTACAGAATTATATTCACCTTTTGATGATAATTTATCTGTACCAATCTCATTTGGATCTTCTTACATTATTTTAATTGAAATTTCTAAAGGATTAG
>MDTC01198759.1_pt1 | contig 15356 bp, 13 predicted proteins | sample 811181 | NCBI WGS metagenome assembly MDTC01 (sample SAMN05326644, study PRJNA326480) | marine metagenome | isolation source: seawater | place: Pacific Ocean: North | collected 2011
AATATGGCAATTTTAGATTTCCAAAAACCAGAAAAAGTAATAATGTTAGAATCTTCTGACTTTCGTGGTCAGTTTGAATTTAGACCCTTAGAGCCAGGATATGGCATCACTGTTGGTAATGCACTAAGAAGAATTTTATTAAATTCTATTGAAGGATTTGCTATAGCTTCTATAAAAGTTGAGGGTGTAGAACATGAATTTTCTACTATCAAAGGTGTTGTTGAAGACGTAACAGAAATTGTACTAAATCTAAAGCAAGTTAGGTTTAAAAGACAAATTGAGGATTCAGATTTTGAAGAAGTTAATGTTACTATCTCTGGACAAGAAACGTTTACAGCAGGTGATATTGGTAAATTCACCTCTTCTTTTCAGGTTTTAAATACTGATCATGTAATATGTCACATGGAAAAATCAGTTAAACTAAATATTCAATTGACTATAGTCAAGGGAAGAGGATACGTGCCAGCAGAAGAAAATAAAACTGAAAATGCTCCTGTAGGTACCATTTTTACTGATTCTATTTTTACACCCATTAGAAACGTTAAATATACAATTGAAAACTATCGTGTTGAACAAAAAACTGATTATGAAAAATTAATTTTTGATATTGATTCAGATGGTTCAATACATCCAAAAGAAGCTTTGAAAGAAGCTGCTAGAATATTAATTCATCACTTCATGTTGTTTTCTGATGAGAAAATTACACTAGATGAGGATGAAAAGTCTGAAACTGAAGAATTTGATGAAACTTCTCTTCACATGAGGCAATTACTTAAAACAAGACTTGTTGATATGGATCTTTCTGTAAGAGCTTTAAATTGTCTAAAGGCAGCAGATGTTGAAACTTTAGGAGAGTTGGTTGCATATAATAAAAATGATTTACTGAAGTTTAGAAATTTTGGAAAAAAATCTCTTACAGAGCTTGATGATTTAATTGAATCAAAAGGGTTATCTTTTGGAATGGATGTTTCGAGATATAAATTAGATAGAGATTAATTAAATTTCTACTTATTAAATAGTATGTTATGAGACACGGGAAAAAAACAAATCATTTGAGTAGGAAAACAGCGCATAGAAGTGCATTGTTATCAAATATGGCTTGCTCACTAATAGAACATAAAAGAATCAACACAACTTTAGCTAAGGCTAAAGCCTTGAGAAAGTATGTTGAGCCTCTTATTACAAAATCAAAACAAGATACAACACACAATAGAAGAGTCGTATTCAGCTATCTCAAAAATAAAGATGCTTCTTCAGTTCTTTTCAGAGATGTTGCTCCTAAAATTAATGATAGACCTGGTGGATACACCAGAATAATCAAGTTAAGTAATCGTTTGGGTGATAACGCCGAAATGGCCATGATTGAGTTGGTAGATTTTAATGATCTATTAACAAAAGATCAATCAAAAAAGAAGAAAACAAGAAGAAGAGGTGGTAAAAAAACCTCAGCTGTAACTTCTAAGCCTGTAGAAAGTAAGGATGTTATTGAGGATGTTGAAATTATCGAAGAAACTGCGGAGATTTCAGCTAAGGATGATCAATCAATTGAAGGAGATGTTAAAATGGATAATTCTAAATCAGAACCAGAAAGTTCTGAAAGTAGTACAGATGACGATAAGTCAGCACCCCCTCCAAATGAGGAAAATAAAAAATAATTTTAATCAATTTTAAAAGGTAGTTAATAACTACCTTTTTTTTTGTAAAAAAAATAGTTAAAGTTTTAATCTAAAATATATTTTTGTAAGGTGAATACGAAAAATATAAATGCAATTTTAGTTCTTTCTGACGGAACTACCTTTCATGGGAAATCTTGTGGTAAAGTAGGAACTACCACAGGTGAAATAGCTTTTAATACTGGTATGAGTGGTTACCAAGAAATTTTCACTGATCCTTCATATCATGGTCAGATAATTACCATGGCCAATGTACATATAGGGAATTATGGTGCTAATAAACATGAAATTGAATCTGATTCTTCTCAAATAAAAGGTCTTGTAGTAAAGAAATTTGCGCATCATTTCTCAAGATACGGAGACGATAACGAACTTCTAAATGATTTTTTATTAAAAGATAATGTTGTTGGCATTAAGGATATCGATACAAGAGCACTAATAAGTCATATAAGAGAAAACGGTGCTCAAAATGCCATAATTTCATCTGATGGAAAGTCTCAAGAACAATTAAACGATTTACTTAAAAAGGCACCTGAGATGAAGGGTTTAGAATTAGCATCAAAAGTTTCTACCATTAACCCTTACGAATCTGGAAAAGGAAAATACAAAGTAGCCTTAATTGATTTTGGGGTTAAAAAAAATATTATTAGATGTTTAAACGAAAGAGACTGCTTGGTTAAAGTTTTTCCATTTAATGTTTCGTTAGAAGAGATTAAATCATTTAATCCAGACGGAATTATGCTATCAAATGGCCCTGGAGATCCTGAACCATTAAAAGATTCTATCAAAGTCGTTAAAGAATTAGTTGAATTAGATTATCCAATTTTTGGAATTTGTCTCGGTCATCAAATATTAGCACTTTCTCAGGGTCTTTCTACAGAGAAAATGCATAATGGACATCGAGGAATCAATCATCCAATAAAAAATTTAATTACTAGTAAGTGTGAAGTAACTTCTCAAAATCATGGTTTTGTTGTTAAAAAAGAAGATGTTGATAATCATCCTGGTATAGAACTAACACATTTACATTTAAATGATCATACAGTAGCTGGAATTTCAATTATTGGCAAGAAAGCTTTTTCTGTGCAATATCATCCCGAATCCTCACCAGGACCTAACGACTCAAGATATTTATTTGATCAATTTATAGATAATATTAAAAATAATAACTAATACTTTTTTTAAAATAATGGGAGCAATAGAACATATACATTCAAGACAAATTTTAGATTCAAGGGGAAACCCTACTTTAGAAGTTGATGTTTTCACCTCTAAAGGAGGTTTTGGAAGAGCTGCGGTTCCATCTGGTGCATCTACCGGAATTCATGAGGCTGTGGAGTTAAGAGATTTAGATAAGGGAATATATATGGGCAAAGGTGTTCTTAAAGCAGTTGATAATGTCAATAATGTAATAGCTGAAGAATTAAGAGGAATGCATGTATTGAATCAAGGTGATATTGATAGATTAATGATCCAAATGGATGGAACTGAGAATAAATCAAAATTAGGGGCTAATGCAATTCTAGGAGTTTCCTTAGCGTGTGCTAAAGCGGCTGCTCAAGAAACAGGAATCCCTTTATATACTTATATTGGTGGAGTTAAAGCCAATACTCTACCTGTTCCAATGATGAATATTCTAAATGGAGGTTCTCATGCTGATAATAAAATTGATATCCAAGAATTCATGGTAATGCCTTTTGGAGCAGAATCATTTAGTGAAGCCTTAAGAATGGGTACAGAAGTTTTTCATCATCTTAAAAGTGTTTTAAAAAGTAAAGGAATGTCTACTAATGTTGGGGATGAGGGTGGATTTGCACCAGGACTAGGTTCTAATGATGAGGCAATTGAAGTCGTATTAAAAGCCATTGAATCTGCTGGTTTTAGACCAGGAGAAGATATGTGGATAGCTCTTGATGCAGCAGCTTCTGAATTTTATTCAGAAAAAACAAACAAATATACATTTGAATCAACAGGGGATATAATGTCTTCAGATGACTTGGTTGGCTTTTGGAAAAATTGGGCAAATAAGTATCCAATTATTTCTATTGAAGACGGTTTGGCAGAAGATGACTGGAGTGGGTGGAAGTCACTCAGTGATGCTCTTGGTCAAAAGTGTCAATTAGTAGGTGATGATCTTTTTGTGACCAATACTAAAAGACTACAGAAAGGCATTAATGAAAATATAGCCAATTCTATTTTAATTAAAGTGAATCAAATCGGTACTTTAACTGAAACTATAGAAGCAGTTTCATTAGCTTCTAGTAATGGTTATTCTTCTGTAATGAGTCATAGAAGTGGTGAAACCGAAGATAATACAATTGCAGATTTAGCAGTAGCGCTTAATACAGGGCAGATAAAAACCGGTTCTGCATCAAGATCCGATAGAATGGCTAAGTATAATCAATTACTTAGAATTGAGGAACAACTTGGAAATTCTGCTAATTTCCCAGGAAAGGACTTCAAATTTTTGAATGTCTAAAAAACAGCAAAAAAATCGTTATAAAAAATGGTTTTTCATTTTACTGATATTCAATATTACTTACTTTGGATATGACTTTTTAGAGACTCCTTCTTTTTTTAATCACTATAAAAGAATATTTAACAAAGTTTTTTATCCACCAAAAGTTCCCTTAGGAAATTATATTTATGGTATTGATATATCTCAATATCAAGGAATAATATCTTGGAAAAATGTCAAAAGTATTAACGGAGATAATAAAATTGATTATATAATTATTAGAGCAACTGCGGGAAAAAATCATAGAGATAATTTTTTTACATCGAACTGGAGGGACTCAAAAAAAAATAATTTTTTAAGAGGAGCTTATCATTATTTTAGACCCAACGAAAATTCTACCCTACAAGCTCAAAACTTTATTAAAAATGTTAAATTAAGATCAGGCGATCTTCCTCCAATATTAGATATTGAAAAAATAAGTAATGTTCAGAGCACTGATAACTTAATTAAAGGAATTTCAAATTGGCTACTTCTAGTAGAAAATCATTACGGAGTCAAGCCAATTATATACTCTGGCGCTCATTTTTTTAATGATTATCTCAAAACTAATTTTAACAACTATTTATTCTGGGTAGCCAATTATAATAAAGTTTTGAATCCAATTCTGAATAAAAAATGGATATTGTGGCAGTTCTCTGATAATGGATCTGTGGATGGTATAAAGGGACCTGTAGATTTAGATTTATTTAAAGGAAGTTTAACAGATTTAAAAAAATATGCCTTAAAATAGATGTTTTGTTGTTTCTTTGTTTTCGTTTTTTAATTTTTAACTATCATTGATATGAGCTCTAGTAAAATAATTTATTATACTAAAACAGACGAGGCACCTGCTTTGGCTACTATTTCTTTTTTGCCAATTGTAAAGTTGTTTACTAAAACTGCTAATGTATCAGTTCAATTAAAAGATATTTCTTTAGCTGCTAGAATCCTTTCTCAATTCCCTAGTTATTTAACAGAATCCCAAATTGTAGAAGATGATTTATCTTTTTTAGGTGAATTAGCTAAAAATCCAGAAGCTAATATTATTAAACTTCCTAATATAAGCGCATCCATTCCTCAGTTAAAATCTGCCATCAAAGAATTACAGTCCAAAAAGTATCTAATTCCTAACTATCCAGATGAGCCTAATACAGATGAAGAAAAAGAAATAAAATCTAAATATGATCGTATCAAAGGAAGTGCGGTAAATCCTGTTCTAAGAGAAGGAAACTCGGATAGAAGGGCTCCTAAAGCAGTAAAGAATTATGCTAAAAATAATCCTCACTCTATGGGCGAGTGGTCTGGTGACTCACAGACACATGTCTCTAGCATGAAGTCTGGTGATTTCTTTGGTACAGAAACTTCAATGACATTAGCTGAAGAGCAAACAGTTAGAATAGTATTTGAGAGGGACAATGGAGATCAAGAAACTTTAAAAAATAATATAGCTATACTAAAAGGTGAAATTATTGATACCTCAGTCATGAATTTAGAAAGTTTAGAGAATTTTTTTAAACAGGAAATTTTAGATGCAAAAAATAAGGGTGTACTATTCTCTTTACATATGAAAGCTACTATGATGAAGGTTTCAGATCCAATTATTTTTGGTAAATGTGTAGAGGTTTTTTACAAAGAAATTTTTGATAAATATGGAAGCGAATTAGATAAAATTGGAGTGGATGTTAATAATGGGTCTGGAGATTTATTTAATAAGTTAAACGATTTAAGTACTGATCTTAAAACTCAAATACTTTCAGATATAAATAAACTCTATAATTCCAATCCAGATCTAGCGATGGTTAATTCTGATAAGGGAATCTCCAATCTTCATGTTCCAAGTGATGTGATAATTGATGCTTCTATGCCGGCTATGATTAGAAGCTCTGGTAAAATGTGGAATAAAGCTGGCGAGTTACAAGATGTTAAAGCAGTTATTCCAGATCGTTCATATGCTGATGTTTATCAAGCAACTATTGATTTTTGTAAAGCTAATGGCGCATTTGATCCTATCACCATGGGAAGTGTGTCAAACGTTGGGTTAATGGCTCAAAAGGCAGAAGAATATGGATCTCATGACAAAACGTTCCAGTTAAATAATAAAGGAATAGTCAAAGTTGTTGATGCTAATAATAAAGTACTTATTGAACAATTTGTAAATAAAGGCGACATTTTTAGAATGTGTCAAGTAAAAGATGCTCCTACTAAAGATTGGGTTAAACTAGCAGTTTCCAGAGCAAATGCAACTCGAAATCCAGCAGTTTTTTGGCTTGACAAAGATCGTTCACATGATAGAGAGATAATTAAAAAAGTAAATAAATATTTACTAGATTTCGATACAAAAAATTTAGATATTCGTATTCTCTCTCCAAAAGATGCTACTAATTTTTCATTAGAAAGAATACAAAAAGGTTTAGATACTATTTCTGTTACTGGAAATGTACTTAGAGATTATCTTACAGATCTTTTTCCTATTCTTGAGTTAGGAACTAGTGCTAAAATGTTATCAATTGTTCCACTAATGAACGGAGGAGGACTGTTTGAAACTGGGGCAGGAGGTTCTGCACCAAAACATGTTCAACAGTTTGTTAGTGAAGGTTATTTAAGATGGGACTCATTAGGAGAGTTTCTAGCTTTAGGTGTTTCATTGGAACATTTATCTGAAAAATACAATGATACAAAGTGTAAAATACTAGCTGAAACTTTAGATAAAGCTACTGAAAAACTATTATTAGAAAATAAATCTCCCACTAGAAAATTAGGAGGTATTGACAATAGAGGAAGTCATTTTTATATCGCATTTTATTGGTCAGAGTTATTATCAAAGCAAACAGAAGATATTGAATTGGCAAATTTTTTCACTAATGTTTTTAACTACCTAACTATCAATGAAAAACTAATTAATGATGAATTAATTGAAACTCAATATAAAGAACAGAATATTGATGGATATTTTCTGACTGACGTTGAACTAACTAAAGCAGCTATGTGTCCAAGTAAAACATTAAATAAAATTTTTACTGAATTTTAAAATTGAAATCTTAATTGAGCTCTTATATCAGTTTTTGAAGACCCATTAATTTCATTAAGTCCTGAGCCAATAGTATTTCTATTAGTATACATCCAATTTCCCCACCTTATCCATAAATCTATTCCTTTTTTAAATTGATACCTTGTTGTTATATAAGTTCTTGCTCCTTGAAAATAATATGCTGGGATTCTGAAATAATATAATACATCATTTTCATAGCTATATATTCGAGAATTGTATGAATCTGTATCAAAAAGTGCGAATCTAGCTGTAAAAGAAAACTTTTTCTCTTTTGGCTTAAAAGTAACATCCTGTAATACTAAAATCCCATTTTCTTTAACTAACCCTGTTCTATTATAGGAACTCAATTCAATTCTATTTCTTATTCTTATAGATTCTGTAATGGATGCATTAATATTTAACCTAAAATTCCATTGATCTATTTTAGAAACATTGATAATATCTCTAGAAAGCTTTTCATAAGAATTATAGGGTTTTTCCCTATGTCTAAACCGAGCATAAATGTTTAATTTTTTTGATGGATGATATAAAATTTGAAAAAAACCATCTATGCCAATAGTACTTGGTTGGTTAACTTGATATTTCATCCACGGAAATTGAAATTGATCAAAATATGATGAAATCTCCCAATAGTTATTTATTTTGAAATTTAATCCTGTAAAAAGACCTTCTTCATTAATAGGTCTACTCCCTTCACTTATGGCATTTGAAAATCTTGATTGGTAATCTCTTCCGTATTTTCTATAAAGAATAGATATTCCAAGCCTCGGATGTAGAGAAGCCATTAGTCCATGAAGATGGGCTATTCCACCATTATTACTTCTACTAGTTTCACCATACAAGTTAATATTTCTCTTCACAATGCTGTAATGAAATCCATTAACTAAATTGGTGCTTTCATTAAATTCATATTGATTGTAAGTGCTTAATTGCCTTTCTACTGATCCATTATACTTAGTGTAAGCACTAATAAAACCAAGAGTCATAAATTTATTTTCATATGAAAACTCTCCTCCAACAATGTTTTCTTCAATGGCATCTTTATCTTTTAATTCGCCAAGAGTACTATGAATACCAGATGCTTGAAAACTACTTACGATGAGGGAACCATCTTGAGCAGACGAATCTTCTATAATATTAGCATCCAATTTTTTTTTAGATCCAAATGCTAATATTTTAAATTGTTTCATTTTTATGGCAAACGCACTTCCTCTTAAAAACTGGTTTTCATCAATTGATGAATAGGGTTTTATTCCAACAGCACTTCTTTTTAAACTCATAATATTTGATGATTTTCCCATAGCAAGACCAGACCAGAAAGTAAGGCCTTGACCCAGTTGAATATGGTAATCACCAAGAGTAAATACATCAATCTTTCCTACTTCATTTAAATAAAAGTGAGCAGAATAAAAATCAAATCCTCTAGGTGTAGTGGTTTGAAATAAATTCTCTGCCAAAGTATTTCCTAACACTGTTTCTCCAGCATCTTTTTCTGTTGTAATACCAAAACTTAAATGCTTTTGGTATTTAAAACGGTAACGCATATATAAATTATCTGCAGAACCTAGACTTTTACTATTTGGAGAATCAAGCCAAGAACTATCGTCTATTTCAGTTTGCCCACTTGTAGGATTCAAAACTCTGGAGTACCTTAAAAACATATCATTTTTCCCTTTTTTTAGCATCTCAGAGAATGACAAATGAGTAGAATTAAAATTTTCATTTATGGTAATGAATGGTAATATTTTCCTAATAACATTGGAACCAAAATCATCAATAGCTTGTAGCTCATAGATATTTAAAAACTTCCCAAATATTTCTTTATGATTGATTAGAGATTTAATTTGAAATTGGTCAAGAATCATTAACTGCTCTAAATCAAATTTTATTTCTTTTTGATTTAGATTAATGGGGTGTTCATAATAAAAATTAAGTTGATCAAATAGGGTAGTGTAATCTATATTTTCGTCCTCATTATTTTCTGCAATATTTTCAATGGTTTGCTCAATGATATACTGCTTCTTCATTTCCTTGTAAGAAGACGAGGATTTTAAATTAATTTTTTGATTAGTATTTTGATTTTGTGCCCTTGCAATAGTACTTGAGATTAAAAGGACTAAGAGGTAATATATTAGATTAAATTTCAATAATTAGTTAAGTTGATAAATGATAGATATATCTGGACTCCATCCAAGATATTGATGTATTTGTGTAGCAAAACTCAAAATAAATTTTTTTTGAATTAGACTGATTCCAAAAGCAGCTAGACTTGGATTTGATGCTATTCCTCCATTTATAATTATATTTTTATTGGGTTTGTAATTTATAGCTGCCAAAAATGAAGCTGGATAATTAATGTTTTTTTCTAATCCAGTTTGGACATTTAAATCCTTTGAAAAATGATAACTTGCTCCTATTTGAAAATTAGTTGTCAATCTTTCATTATTATAATCAGCTATTTTAGATAAAGTTGCATTTTTAATAATTACTCCTAATTCAAGTTCCTTTGAAAGAGATGCAGACATTCCTAAATCAGCATTCCAGACGGAACGTTTATTGTAAAAGTCTCCAGCATTGATAATCGAATAGTTAACTTTTATTCCACTATAAAAATTGCTACCCATTTTTTTTGAATATCCAATACCTAAATTATGCATTTGAAGATGTTTGTTTCCCGAATTTGAGTAGTTAACCCCAAAGGCGCCTTCACTGACAGGCATCCCTAATACAATATTTGAAGTGGAGAAATCTTTGATTAAAAAAGGTTGAAAGCTACTAATACTTATTGTAGTGTATTCAAGTTTTGAAAGTTGACCTATATTATTATTAACACTCCAAACATTATTATTATTTACATTTAATCCCGCCATTGAAGTACTAATGGCTCCACCGTCTTGAAACAATTGTCCTTGTAAGGATAAGTCACATAAAATGAGTGAAGTAATTATGAAAAAATATTTCATAGTTTGAATTTACTAATATTGTATCAATCTTATTAGAAATCTAATTGGAAAGAAATATATTTGATTGACTTCCCCATCTGAATCCATTTTTTTTCGTAAAACGTTTTTAAGTAAAGTATTTCTTTTAAAGTTGAGTTATTTATATAGTTATGATTGTAAATATTTTTTATGTCTTTGATTAAATAATAATTATGATTGAAAATTTCTTCTTTTGTATATTGATAAAGTAAATCACTATCTGTTTTTAAATGTATGACTCCTTTATTTTTTAAAATCAGTCTATACCTATTAATAAATAATTCTGATGTTAATCTTTTTCTTGGCTTCTTTGGTTGAGGATCAGAAAATGTTAACCAAATTTCATCAATTTCATTTTTGGCAAAAAATTTATTTATAAAATCTATCTTGGTTCTAAGAAATCGAACATTAAGCAACTTTTCATCTATTGCTATTTTAGCTCCTTTCCATAGTCTAGCCCCTTTTATATCAATTCCAATAAAATTTATATTTGGAAAAAGTCTTGCTAAACCAATAGTATATTCTCCTGCACCACATCCAAGTTCAATAATTATTGGATTTCTATTCTCAAAAATATCATACCAATTACCTTTTACTGGGTCATCTTCAGATAAATAATTAGTTTGGGGTTGAATAACATTTTTAAATGTTTTTAATTGAGAGAATCTTTTTAATTTATCTTTCCCCATTTCCGTCAAATTTCCCACTCTTTGGTAAAATTGCTGTTTTTTCGCCAAAAAATTCTCCAAAATCTCTTATGGCATTAGCTAATTGGTCTTCACTTGTAGCTTTTTCATAACTATTAGCAAGAGTCATTATTGTCTGAAACATCATTTTATTCATTTCCTCAATAGACATTTTTTTGGTCCACAAATCAAGACTGAAGGTCTCATTTTTTTGAGCGTTCCAAAGATAAATTAATGCAGCTGAAGCTTTTTCGCTTTGTCCTTTTCCTTGAGAGGAATTCCACTGAAGATCTTCAGGTATTAAATTTTCATCCATTAATACTTCTATCGAAAATTTTTCTTTTTTGAAGGATTTATTCTGGCTCATAACTACTTAATATTTTTTGACTGTTTTTTTCATTTAAAATTTCACTGATATTAAGATTAGTTTTTTTAGCATAATCTTGAATGATTCGATAGCCTAGCCAAATACCAATATATGCAGGAGAATCTTTACCAAAATTTTTAGTGTAGGGTCCAGGATTGAAAAAGTAACTTATTTTATTAAAATCTTTCTCATATAAAATTTCTTGATCTATAATATATTGCCATATATATTTTTCATTTTCCTCACACCATTTTAATTCACTTTTATTATATCTAAATTTATTTTCTGGATCTTCATCAGGGAGTAAAAGGTTCATTAAGTAGGCAGTTTTTCCATAAGAAAGTAATTTACTAAGGAAATCATCACCCATATATTGAGGGTTATGTGTCATTAAATATCCAAACATAACGTCAGAAACAATATATTTTTTATCCATTTTATTTTTCACATATTGAGGAAGTGATTCAGTTGGAATAAGATTAGTAATTCTATTTTTTGGTCCTAGATACATGTCAAGTCCGATCCAAATAATAGAATCAAACTCATGAACATCAGCATTAAATAAAGAAAAAAAAGTGCCAATTTTATTTTTAGGGTAAGGGACACCAAATAATGATTTATACCTATTTAAACCTTTGGATATTTCTTTATTGTAATATTCAAAATCAGGGAATTCTTTTTCAATTTCTTCAAGGATATTTGATATGATGCTGTCATTGATAAATAGTTGTAGTTTATCAGTAGTTTCTTTTGATAATTTTGAGTTTAATATTTCTTCTTTTTCACCGGCCCTTATCATATTAGTGAAAAAGTTTTTGTAAAGTTCAGGATAGTTATGATATACATTATGTATCTCATCAATATTTTTAGATAATACCTGATCTAATCTAATAACTTCGAATTTTTCTACATTTCCAGTAATTTTAATTTCTTTATTATTAGTTTGACATGAACTAAACATAAAAAATAGTGTTATAATTCGGCAATATTTGATAGATTTTTTCAAAGCTTGTACAAAAGTAAAATTTGTTCGTTAAAAAAATTTTATGTTTGTATAAATATAACTCAATGAATAAGTTTTTAATCTTTATTTTATTCTCATTGCCTTTATTTACATTAGGCCAATCAAAAAACAATGATCCAATAGTTCAACAGGCAGAACTTAGAAACCTTAGGTTTGGATTGTACGCCCAAGGATCTCTCGGTTGGTTGACGCCAGAACAACAAAAAAAATATTCCCAAGGATCTTTAGGCTTAGGATATGGATGGGGTTTTGATATGGAAATAAATTTCAACAGTAATACAACTCTAAGAACTGGAATTAATCTATCTACTTTTAAAGCTGGTTTAAACTATTATAATTCTGATTTAACCCTCTCTAAAGAGACCTACTATGTACTCGATGCTTCTGAAAATTATGTTAATTGGAATGGTAATACTCCTCCAGAAGGAGATTTGTACCAACTTTATAACAGGAAGTATAAAGTAAATTATGTTAACATCCCTGTAATCTTAAAGTTAAAAACTAATGAAATTGGGTATTTTACTTATTATGGCGAATTTGGAGCTACATTAGGTTTTAAAACTAAAGCTCTAGTAGATGATGAAATAAAACCATTAGATTATAATCAATCAGACTCCACTTTTTCAAATTCGTTAAATCTTAACCAAAAGCTATATATTCTTGATATAAATGCTGATAAATCAACGCAGCCTATTCGTTTTGGATTGAATTTAGGAGCAGGTGCTGAGTATAATCTTTCTGGAAATACCTCCCTATTTTTCCAACTTAACTGGAACTATTTCATCAATAATTTACTGACCAGACCCGAAAATGAATCTTTTTTGAGAGAAGAAACATCCAAAGGTATATTTAATGCAGTAGATGCTAAAGCATTTCCAGGAAATATTGTTTTATCTTTTGGTATACTTTTTTAATACTTATTCAACATTTTTTTTTTCATTATATAAGGTTATTATTTTTACGTAGTGAATGTTATAAAAACTGAAATATTTATTGTCAAATGGCTCCATAAATATCTGGAAAAATCTGGATTGAATGGATTTGTTGTTGGAGTTTCTGGCGGAATTGACTCTGCAGTTACTTCAACTTTATGTGCAAAAACTGGGTTTCCAACACTAGTTCTAAACATGCCAATTCATCAGAAGTCTAACCAGTTTACAAGAAGTAATGAACATATTTTATGGCTAGAGAATAATTTCCCTAATGTAAAAGGCCAAGAAGTTGACTTGACAGAAATTTTTAATTCTTATTCTAAAAATCTACCATTAGAAATTCAAGATGATTTGTCTATGGCTAACTTGCGCTCAAGAATTAGAATGTCTAATCTTTATTTGTTTGCTTCTAATAAAAAGTACTTGGTTGCTGGAACAGGAAATAAAGTTGAAGATTTTGGTGTAGGATTTTACACTAAATATGGAGATGGGGGTGTAGATATTTCTCCAATAGCTGATTTATATAAATCAGAAGTTTTCAAAATAGCTAAACATTTAGATATTATTGATAGCATTCAAAATGCTCTGCCTACTGATGGCTTATGGGATGACGATAGAACAGATGAAGATCAGCTAGGTGCATCCTACGATGAGTTAGAGTGGGCTATGAAATATTTAGAAAATTCTGGTAAAACAAATCTAAGTGATAGACAAGTTAAAGTTTTAGAAATTTATAATTATCACCATTCTGTAAATGGACATAAAATGAAATCTATACCAGTCTGTAAAATTCCTGACAATTTAAAATACTAGAATCAAGACTCCGGGGCGATTTCAATATCTAAAAGATGAATGTCTTTATTAATCCTAATTTGACATGCTAATCTACTGTTAGGTTTTGAATCCCAATTATCGTCAAGCATTGCTTGTTCTGAAGGTGATATTTCTGGTAAAGAGTTTTCAGAGTTAATATAAACATGGCAAGATGCACATAAAGCCATTCCTCCACATGTTCCTTCCACTGGATATTCATGGATTTTAAGTAGCTCCATTAAATTGAGATTAATGTCTGTAGGTCCAGAAATTATTTTTTTATCTCCTATTCTATCTAAAACAGTTACTTTAATTTCCATTTAAAACCCTTTTATTCCGGTTACTGTTGTATATTTTAGAACATTATTTTTGTTAGGGTGAATTTTTTTAAACGCAGATTGTACCATTATAGCAGCTTCGTGAAATCCGCATAAAATTAATTTTAATTTACCAGGATAAGTGTTCACATCTCCAATAGCATAAATACCATTGACATTTGTTGAATAATCTGTTGAATTATTGACTTTAATTGCATTTTTTTCAATTTCTAAACCCCAGCTTCCAATTGGACCTATTTTTGGTGAAAGACCAAAAAGTGGAAGCCAGTTGTCACATTTAATAACTTTTGAAGTGTTATTTTTTGATTCAACTCCCATAACTAAAAGCCCATTCTTTTCATCTATATTTTTAACTTCTGCATTTAAAATCATTTCTATTTTACCTTTTTTAGAAAAATCTAGAGCCTTTTGAACAGAGTCATTGTGAGCTCTGAAGTTATCACTTCTATGAATAAGTTTAACGCTTGACGCAAGTTTTTCAGCAAAAAAAAGTGCCCAGTCTAGTGCACTGTCTCCTCCTCCTGAAATTACAATATTTTTATTTTTGAAGAAAGAAGGCTCTTTAACAATATAATGAATATGATGATCCTCAAATTTTGATAAGTTATCAATAGGGGGTTTCCTAGGAGTAAAAACACCAAGTCCTCCAGCAATTGCAACAACAGGAGCCATATGAGATGTTCCTTGAGCTGTTTTAACAATAAATTGACCTTCAGAATTTTTTTCTAAGGTTTCTGCAGTTTCTCCCAGTGTAAAACCTGGGCTAAAGGGCTTTATCTGTAACATTAATTTATCAATCAATTCAGCCGCTTGAATACTTGGATAACCAGGAATATCATAAATGGGTTTCTTAGGATAAATTTCAGCACATTGTCCACCAGGAATTGGTAATGCATCAATTAGATGACATTTTAATTTTAGTAGACCTGCTTCAAATACTGTAAAAAGTCCGACAGGTCCTGCGCCAATAATTATAATATCTGTTTTAATCATTAA
>MDTC01118688.1_pt1 | contig 15354 bp, 10 predicted proteins | sample 811181 | NCBI WGS metagenome assembly MDTC01 (sample SAMN05326644, study PRJNA326480) | marine metagenome | isolation source: seawater | place: Pacific Ocean: North | collected 2011
AGTAGATTAACATTAAAGGGATATTATTATGAATTTGGATTTCTTTTTAAAGAGAATTTTGAAGAAAATAAGACGCTTAAGCTTGGCTTTGTATTTAACAATAATTCTACTTTGAGAGCTAAAAAATCAGAACTTATCGAGTCTTTTCAGTTTTCTGGAATTAATCAAGTTGCGAAAGATACAGTAGTTAATTCTGTTAACTGGGGAGATATAACTTTGCCAAGGTATATTTCTACAGGAATTTCATTTAAAAAACAAGAAAAATGGATATTTGCAGTTGACTATTCTACTCAAAATTGGCAAGATTATTCTTTTTTTGGAAACTCGGATAATTTAGTTAATAGCAAAAAAATCTGTGGTGGATTTCAATTTACCCCTAATCATAATTCAATAAATAATTATTTTAAACGAATTGATTATAGAATAGGAGCTTCTTATTCAACTCTACCATTACAGTTCGAATCTGATAAGATAGATGAAATAAATATAAGTTTTGGTTTTGGTCTTCCTATGAGGAAATCAGGAACTAAGTATGATTTGGCATTTGTTTTAGGGCAAAGAGGATCTAAAGATAATAATTTAATTAAAGAAGAATTTATTAGAGTTGCACTAAGTATCTCTTATAATGGAATTTGGTTTGTAAAAAGAAAATATGATTAAAATGAAAAAGGTATTACTATTATTATTGGTATTTATATTTACTAATAATCTCAAAGCACAAGATCCTTCTGCGAAATGTGAGGATTTAACATCAGTATATTATACGTATTATGAGACAAAGAGTTATTCTGATGCTTTGCCTGCTTGGAGTTGGGTTTTTAATAATTGCCCAAATCCATCTGTAAAATTATTTATCAGAGGCCCTAAAATCATTAATAATAAGATTAAAGAAGATGAAACAAATAGAATTTCATATATAGATACTCTAATGATGATTTATGATCGTAGAAATGAGTTGTTTGGAAATGAAGGGAAAGTTTTAGGATTAAAAGGATATGATTTAATTAATTTAGAGATAAAATATTCTTTAGATAGGGCAGAGGAGGCTTTAGAATATTTGCAAAAATCCTTAAATTTAGATAGTATCAATTCAACACCTCAAGCAGTGTATGGTTATATGAGAACAATTGTTTATTTAGAAAAGAAAGGGATTAAAACTAAAGACGATGTTTTATCTGCTTATTCTAGAGTTTCAAGTATAATGAGTTATAATATATCTAATAATACAAAACAAAAAAAGAAGTTTGAGAGTATAGAAAAAAATCTTGAAAAACTATTTACTCCTTATGCAAACTGTGAAGATATCGTTTCGTTATATAATCAGACTTTTGAAGAAAATAAAGACAACATTGAATACATTAAGAATGCTTTAAGACTTTTAAATTCAAAAGAATGTACAAAGAGTAATTTGTATTTTGAAATGTCTAAACAAATGTATATTTTAAATCCGTCTTCTAATGCTGCTCATCAAATGGCTAAAATGAGTCTTGCTAAAAGAAATTTTTCTGAAGCAATATCGTTTTCAAAAAAAGCAATAGATTCTGATGATGAATCTGATTTAAAAGCTGAATATTATCTTACTTTAGCTGAAGCATACAGATTTTCTGGTTCTTATTCTGCAGCAAGAAAGGCAGTTTATTCAGCACTGAATTTAAAAAATGGTTGGGGAAAAGCATATATTACCTTAGGAAATATTTACGTTTCTGGAGCAAAATCTTGTGGAGATGGTTTTGAATTGAAAACTGTTTATTGGGTAGCAATTGATGCTTTTAAAAATGCTCTTTCAGATTCAGAAACTAAACTAGAAGCCTCAAGAAATATAAATACCTATTCTAAGTTTTTCCCAAAAAAAGAATCTTGTTTTTTTAACGGAATTCAGCCAAATTCTGAATATACTGTTGGCTGTTGGATTAACAAGAAGACAATCGTCAGAACAAGTGATTAATTTTTTTTGATGAAACAATTTTTTTTTTTCTTATGTATGTGTTTAGTCTTTTCATGTTCTAATGAAACTAATGAAGTAGAAAAGTATATAGAAAAAGAAAAAGTGTCCGATGAAAGTATGGATACTGTTACAATATCACATACAGAAAAAGGTATTCTAAAAGTAAAAATTAATGCCACCAAATTAGAGAGATTCGCAAAACCAGAATCTATAGTGAAAATTAGTAATGGTTTAGAAGTTTTTTTTTATGATTCAAAAGAAAAAATTAAATCATCCTTATCTGCTAAAAATGCTGAGATAAACGAAACAACTAATATTATGATTGCTTCTGATCAAGTAGTTTTAAATTCGGTTAATGGAAAAAAATTAGAGACAGAAGAATTAATTTGGGATGATAAAAAAAATCTTATTTACACTAATAAACGTGTCATTATCACAACAGATAAAGAAGTTATTCATGGTACAGGCTTTGAATCTAATCCTGATTTTACAAAATATACTATCACAAAAATTCATGGTACATTTGAATATAATGTAACTAAAAATTAATTTTTTACTATTCTTGTACTATGTTTTTTGAACTTACAATTGCAATTTTTTCTCTACTATTTTCAGCTTTTTTTTCAGGAGTTGAAATTGCGTTTATATCTTCTAACAAGTTGCAATTAGAACTAGATAAAAATAAAAATAAGTTTTCTTCTAAGTTAATTGCTTTTTTTAGTAAAAATGAATCTGATTTTATTACTACCATGCTAGTTGGAAATAATATTTCTCTTGTTGTTTACGGTCTATTAGTTAGTCAGATATTATCTCCTTATTTAGCATTATTTCTTAGTACAGATTTTTTAATTTTAATTTTTCAAACCTTTATTGCTACTATCGTTGTCTTGTTTACTGCTGAATTTATTCCAAAGGCGATTTTTAGATTGTATCCTAATCAAATTTTAAATATTTTATCTGTTCCTATTTTTATTCTTTTTGTTTTTTTAAGACCTGCTGCAGTACTGATGTTGAAAATTGCAAATCTTTTTCTTAAGTTTATTTTTAATCAGAAAATTGCTTTTGATAAGCAGAGTTTTGGAAAAACTGATTTAGATGATTTTTTAAGTAAAGCACGCTCCGTAGGAGGGGAACAAGAAAATAGAGTTGAGGTAGAAATGCTTCAAAATGCACTTGATTTATCTGAAAAAAAAGTAAGAGAATGTATGGTTCCAAGAACAGAAATTGTTGCTATAGATATTTTGTCATCAATGGATGAAGTAAAATCAATATTTATTAAAACTAAATTTTCAAAATTATTAGTGTATAAAGAGAATATTGATAAGATAGTAGGCTATATTCATTCTTTTGATTTATTTAAAAAACCTAAGAACTTACGTTCTGTTTTGTTGCCTCTTCCATTTGTCCCAGAGACTATGAATGCTTTAGATTTACTTAATCAATTTATTGATGATAACAAAGGTGTTGCGGTAGTCCTTGATGAATTTGGAGGAACAGCTGGTATGATAACTATTGAAGATGTAACTGAAGAAATTGTTGGTGAAATTTTAGATGAGTATGATGTTGATGAAAATGAAGGACAAAAAATCGATGAAAAAAGATATTTGTTTTTAGGAAGAAATAATGTTGATGATATTAATAAGAAATTTGATTTAAACCTTCCAGTTTCTGATGAATACGAAACTATTTCAGGACTTTTGCTAGATTTGCTCGAAGATATTCCTAAAAAAGATGATGTAATTACAATTCAAAATTTCACATTTAAAATTAAAAGTGTGAATACAACAACCATTAAAGAGGTTGAAATGTTTATAATTGAAGAATAGTAGCGGTAGAAACATTTTGATTTTTTTATCTCATGAAACTATTGTATATTCGCCCCTCTTTAAATAAAAAATTTTAAAATGGCAGTATTACAGAGTATTAGGAATAAATCTTGGTTATTATTATCCGTTGTTGGATTAGGTTTGTTGGCGTTTATTTTTATGGATCTTGGTTCTTATTTAGGACAAAATGATGAAGATATGGAAATTGGAAGCATTTTGGAAGAAAAAATTATGTATAATGAATACCAAAAAGAAATAGGTCTTTTTGAAATGGAAAATAATGGAAGAGTTATAGAACTATCCGATAAAGATAATATTTGGAACAGTTTTGTTCAAAGAAAACTTTTTGAAAACGAGTTTGATAAGTTAGGATTATTTGTAAGTGAAGATGAATGGAATTCAAGAACACAGCCAGGAGCTAAAGATGTTCCATTAAGTTTCTCAAATAGATTTCCAAATAGTACTGAAGGTCAAAATTTTTTCAATAATATTTTACCAGAATTACCTCAAGATGATCCTAGACATTTATTAAAAAAGCAAATTGAGCATGATTTAAAAATGGAGAAGTACAATTCATTAATTTCAAGTGCAATGTATGCAACAAATATAGATGCTCAAAATACACTTTATGAAAGCTCACAAAATGCAACATTTAAATATTTAGAGTTCGACTTGACTTCTCAAGCGTTTTTTGGAAATATTACTCCATCAGAAAAAGAAATTAAAAATTACTACAAAAAATATAAATCTAATTATCCACAAGAAGCTACTAAACAAATAGAATATGTAATATTTACCCCAATAGCATCAAAAAAAGATTCTTTAGATGTTTATAACAAATCATTAAATCTTGTAAGTAAACTTCAAAATAAGGAGTATGATTATAGAGAGTTTGGATCTGCAACTAATTTACCATATGTTTATACTGCTATTGATTATGATAATGTAGATTATAATAAACTTTCTCAGGATTTTACAAATAGAGATATACAATCTGATGCAATTCAATTAGGTTCAGGGGACCTAAATAAAGGTTATCAGATGTTGTTGGAGAGATTTGGCGGTTCTTCTCAATTTTTACAGCAAAGATATTCGCAAGGAAATTCTGAACTTGTTAATTTAATTAAGCAACAAAAAGAGGAATCAAGAAGAGGATTGACACAACAGCAATGGGAGAATTTATTTAATGCTGAAACAGGTTATGTGTCGCAGCCGTATTTAGTTACTTTTCCTGATGGAAAATCTGCCTATAGAATTTCTAAGGTTGTTGATGCAGCTATTAGAAATGAATCGGTAAATATTAGACACATATTATTAAATTATCCTGATGAGAAATCAGTTGAATCAATTAATGATAGAATCGATAGTATCAAGCAACAGATTGAGCAAGGAGCAGATTTTATATCATTTGCTAATCTTTCAGACGATAAGTTTTCTAAAGATGGTGAGCTTGGTTGGTTATTTGAATCATCTGACGGATTCACACTTGATACTTCATTTAACGAGGCATGTTTTACTTCTGAAAAAGGAGATTTATTAATTGTTAAAAAACAAACTGGAGTTCATTTAATTGAAATTTTAGATGTTTCAAAAAAAGTTAAAAAATCAAAAATTGTATATATTGATCGACTGATTAACTATGGCCAAGAACAATTCAATTTAAGTTATAAAAATGCCATTGATTTTACATCTCAAATTCAAAAAGGAAAAAAATCATTTAGTTCTTTGGCAAAAACATTTAATAAAATAGGAGTTCAAAAGTATACTGACAACGTTTCAAGTACTGATCACCATATAGAAAAGTCTCAAGGAGTTGAAGTTGATAACACTAGAAGTGTTGTTGTTTGGTTAGAAAAAGATGCTAAAGTTGGTGATATTAAATACTTTAAAACAGAAAATAATAATGGAGATATTGTTGTTGTACGTTTCTCTAAAGTGATTAAAAAAGGCAATAAATCATTAAATAGTATTAAAAAAGAGATTAGTCAGCAAGTTACTATAGAAAAAAGAGCTCAACAAATTTCAGATAAAATTAAAGGTATCGCTTTAGATGCTATAGTAGACTCATTTAATTTTCCGATAAAGATTCAAGAAGCTACTATTACATTTTCTGATCAGAGATTTTCTGAAAAATTAGTTGGTAGTGTGTTTTCTGGTAAAGTTAGTGATCAAACAAAAATTTGTGCCGCAATTGATTATACGGAAGACCAGACAGCATCTTCAAAGCTGTATGTGTTTCAAGTCATGAGTATTGATTCAAAATCTAATGAGTTTTCTGATGAACAAATTACTAGAACTAAAAAAAATATTAGGTCAAGGATGATGAGCGATATGAACATTATTGAAGAAATTTTAAAGACAAATGCAAATGTAGTTGATAATAGGATTCAAGCTGAATCATATGACTAATTATCTTAATATTTGAAGTCTATAAGAATCTAGATTTAGAAAAATAAATAATAAAATTGTAAATCCCAGTAGGGATGATCCTCCATAACTTATAAAAGGAAGAGGAATACCTATTACAGGAACAAGTCCAATCGTCATTCCTATATTTAAAAAAAAGTGCAAAAAAAGTATAGTAGCTACACTATATCCATATATTCTGCTAAAATTTGATCGTTGTCTCTCTGCTAAAAAGAGAATTCTTAAAAGTAAGCTTGTAAACAGTAAAATAAAGACAATACTTCCTAAAAATCCCCATTCTTCTCCAATAGTACAAAAAATAAAATCTGTGCTTTGCTCAGGGACAAAATCAAATCTAGTTTGCGTCCCATTTAAAAATCCTTTTCCTAATGTTCCTCCACTTCCAATTGCAATTTTAGACTGTATCAAATTATAACCTGATCCATGTGGGTCAATATCTTTTTTAATTAAAACATTTATTCTTTCTTTTTGATGTTTTGCTAAGACATTATTGAAGATATAGTTTGAACTAAAAACAAAAACACTACATATTGTAAATATTGATAATAAAGCAATAATATCTTTTTTCTTTCTTTTTGAAATTATTAAAAGAATCAAGAAAAGAACCGCTAGACAAATGATAATTGTATATTTATTGAACATAATGCTAATAATAAATAATACACTTATACATAGACCAAAGATTAAAATATTTCCGGAAAGTCCTTCTCTATAAAGAACAAAGATAAATGCACTGAAAACAATAGCAGTCCCTAGATCATTTTGAAGCAAAATTAAAACGCACGGGGAAATAATTATAAAGTAACTTTTAATTTTTTCAAATGTCTTAATTTTTTTAGAGTGAATATTATTATAATATTTAGCGAGAGCAAGAGCTGTAGCGTATTTAGCAAATTCTGAAGGTTGAAATTTAAACTTCCCAATTTCAAACCAAGAAGTTGCTCCACTAGTTATACTACCTTTAATTAAAACAATTATTAAAAGAGATATACACATAACATAAAAAAAGTATGCAAGTGAATAAAAAAATTTCCAATCAATAATTAAAATAAGAAAAGCTACAAAAAATGAAGAAATTATAAAAAATCCTTGTTTCCCGTATCTAGTTGAAAAATCAAAAAAAAATGAAACATCATCATTATATTGAGAAGCATAAATATTTAACCAACCAAAGAAAGTAAGTAGAATAAACAAAATGACACTAGTTTTATCCACATTTGCAAATAAGTTTTTTGCTACTCTCATATTAATTTAAAAGATTAGAATTGATTATAAAGTTTTCTAATTCTACATTTAAAATATTATTGTTTATATATTTTTCTATCATCAAGGATCCAATTGGAGCGGCCCATGTTGACCCCCAACCAGCATTTTCAATATAAACTGCTACAGCAATTTTAGGATTATCTTTAGGGGCAAATGCGATATAAACAGAATGATCTTTCTTGTTACCTAAATTGTTTTCAGCTGTACCTGTTTTTCCACACACAACAATGTTATTAATTTTAGTATTCTTAGCAGTTCCATCATTTCCTTCAACAACATCTTCCATTCCTTTAATGATTGTATTGAAGTGTTTTGGATCTATTGTAGTAATTTTTTTTGTTGTAAATTTCTTATCAATTTTTGATTGTCCTTCGATTTTTTTTAAAATGTGAGGGATAAAATAGAAACCTCTATTAGCAATAATAGCTGTAATATTCGCTAGTTGCATCGGTGTTAAAAGAAGCTCTCCCTGACCTATGGACATCGATATAATTGTATTTGCATTCCAACTCTTATTGTATAACTTATTAAAGTAATCAGAGGTTGGTAATTTTCCTGAAGAACCACTTATAAAATCGGTTCCTAAATATTCTCCGATACCGAAACTCCTTACATGATTGTACCAGTTGTTATAAGCATCTTTACTTGATTTAAATTTTTTAAAATATGTATTGTACATCTCACAAAAATAAGTGTTACAAGAAATTTCAATTGCCGAATTAAGATTAATATTGGATTTATGTGGATGACACCCTACATATTCGTATTTTTTTTTCCCATATGAATATCCGTTTACTCCATTACAATTATATATAATATTTTCATTGGTTGTTTTTTCTTGAAGTGCAATTAAAGCATTGATTAATTTAAATGGAGAACCAGGGGGATAGGATCCTAGAATTGCTCGGTTAAATAGAGGTTTATGAATATTTTTTTTTAATGAATCATAATTTTTTGATCTATCTCGACCAATTAGACTATTTAAGTCGTAGTTAGGAGATGATAAGATGGATAAAATTTCACCAGATGCAGGCTCAATAGCAACAATTGCTCCCTTTTTATTTTTCATCAGTTTTTCTGCATATTTCTGCAAGTCTATATCTATTGTTGTCGTTATTGATTTACCAGTTAATGGAAGTGTATCAAATTTTCCTTTTTGAAATTTTCCTTGGAATCTATTATGAACATCAACTAGTTTTATTGACATTCCTTTTTTCCCTCTAAGTTCATGCTCATATGATGCTTCAATACCACTTACTCCGTGAATATCTCCTTTTATATAGTATTTATCTTTTTTTGTTTTATTAGTATTTACTTCTCCTAAAAAACCTATTGCATGGGTTGCTGAATTAGTAGGGTAATCTCTCATTGTTAACTTTCTTAGATAAAAACCTGAAAATTCATATAATTGTTCTCCTATTCTACTTGCATCTTCACTATTTATATCTTTTAAGAAGATGCTCTCTTTATAAGACGAATAGATTTCGGCTTCTTTTAATTTTTTAATAAATTCGGTTTTTTTAATATTTATTAATTGACAAAATTTATTTGTATCAATTCCTTTCTCGTGAATTTCTCTAGGTATTAACATTAAATCGTATGAGGGTACATTAGCAACAATCAGCTTTCCGTTTCTATCATATATCATCCCTCTTACTGGTTGTTGTACCTCATATCTTAGTACATTATTTTTGGCAGAAAATTTATAATCGTCGTTTACTACTTGAATAAAGAATAGATTTGAAATAAAAACTATGCTGATAAATACAAATATGAAAGATATGACTTTAAATCTAATTTTGTTTTTTTTCATTTTTTAGAAGCTAGAAGATTTAAAATTAGAATTAATAACTCTGTAACAATAACACTAGAAATAATTTTGATTAAAATTTTTAAATTAAAATTAAAATGTTCTAAAAAAAATAAAGAAAAGTTATGAATTAAAACGATTAATGAAGAGTAAGTTATGTAGGCTTTACTTCCAATCTTTTTAAATGAAATTTCATCAAAGTCACCTAAAATATTGTGTGGAATAGTAATTTTAGCAATAGAAAATTTAGTAAATGCTACAAATAAAGTTGCTGTGCTATGAATGCCTAAGCTTCCTGAAAAAATATCAATTGCTAGACCAAGTATAAAAGCGTAAAAAAGTAACATTAATTTTGATCCTTTAAGTGGCCATGCAATTATTAGTAAAATATATAAATAAGGATTGATATAACTGAAGAACAATACCTCATTTAATACTAAAACTTGTAACAAAACATATATAGGAAGTAACTTAATATATTTAATGTATACTTTATTCATTTTCAATTGTTTTTTCAAGCGTTATCTGTTCTTTTGCTTCTTTAGAATAAACTATGTAGACATATTTTAAGCTATTAAAATCTTCAAATAAGTCAATTTCTATATTGTAGTCTGCCGTTTCTTTATTTTTTTTAAAATTTAGAATCGTACCTACAAAAATTTTTTCTGGGTATATTGTGCTGTAATTACTTGACATTACAGTATCTCCTTTTTTAATTTTTACATGATATGGTAAATCTTGTATTGTTGCAATTCGATAATCAAATCCGTCCCATTTTAAAATTCCAGGATGATTTGTTTTTTTAAATAAAACTCCTGTTGATGATTTACTATTTAAAATAGATAAAACAAGTGAATAGTTTTTACTTACAGAATGAACTACACCAATGACTCCATTATCAGAAACAACTCCCATTCCCTTTTTTACTCCATTAACTTTTCCTTTATTTAATGTAATAAAGTTATTTCTTTTGTTTGTAGAGTTATTAATCACTTTTGCTGATATATAATTATATTTTTTATCAATATTAACTGTTTCTATATCATCACTTTTTTTTTGACTAATTATTGTATTCAACCTTGCATTTTCTTTTGCAAGAATATCATTTGTTTTTTTTAATTTAAGATAGCTAAATACTGAACTTCTGAATTCATATATTTTACTTGTATATTGAGTTGTAAACTGAATAATTTTATTTGATTGGTATTTATTATTTTGAATCAGTAAAGAAACAGAAACACTTTCCATTATGATGAAAAATAATAGAAACTGATTTAACTTTATAAATCTTACTATATTATACATTCATAAATTTATTTTTTCAGACTATCTCATCAAGAATGTGTAACTATCTGTATGCTTTAAAGCAGTACTGGTCCCCTTTCCAACAGCTCGTAAAGGGTCTTCCTCAACATAAACAGGAAGTTTTGTTTTTTTAGAAATTCTTTTGTCAAGACCTCTTAGCATGGATCCTCCTCCCGTTAAATAGAGTCCTTCGTTATATATGTCTGCTGAAAGAGCTGGAGGAGTGTTAAACAAAGCGCTCATAATAGCTTCTTCAATTTGCTCAATAGAATTATTTAGTGCTCCGGCTATTTCTTTATAAGTTACAATAACTTCTTTTGGAATACCACTCATTAAATCTCTTCCGTGAACAGGGTAATTCGGAGGAGGTTCTTCTAGCTCTGTTAGAGCAGCTCCGCAATTAATTTTAATGTTTTCAGCCATAATATCACCAATTGCAATATTGTGTCTCGTTTTCATGTATGTTTTAATGTTAGCAGTAAATTCATCTCCAGCTACTCTAATTGATTTATCACAAACAATTCCTCCAAGAGATATTACTGCAATCTCAGTGGTTCCACCTCCAATATCAATCACCATATTTCCTTTAGGTTCTAAAACATCAATACCAATTCCAATAGCAGCTGCCATTGGTTCATGAATTAAAAATACATCTTTTGCTCCAGCATGTTCAGCAGAATCAATTACAGCTCTTTTTTCAACTTCTGTTACACCAGAAGGTATACAAACGACCATTTTTAAAGCAGGAGAAAAAATCCCACCTTTAAAATTTAAACGTTTAATAAAACCACGAATCATTTGTTCAGATGCTTGGAAATCTGCAATTACACCATCTTTAAGAGGTCTGAGAGTTTCGATTTCTTTATGAGTTTTTCCATGCATTCTTTGTGCTTTTTTTCCAATGGCTACCACCTCTCCTGTTCTAATATTTTTTGCAACAATTGATGGTTCATCAACTACTACTTTGTCATTGTGAAAAATAATAGTGTTTGCAGTTCCTAAGTCAATTGCAATTGCTTCTTGCATAAAATCAAAAATACCCATATACTTTTTTTTAATGTTTAAAATGTCTAATACCAGTGAATACCATAGAAATATTATTATTATTACAGTAATCTATTGAAAGTTGATCTTTTATTGAACCACCCGGTTGTATGACTGAAGAAATACCCGCTTGATGAGCTAATCTGACACAGTCTGGAAAAGGGAAGAAAGCGTCTGATGCCATTACCCCACCTTTTAAATCTAAACCAAATTTTTTTGCTTTTTCAATTGCTTGTTTTGCCGCATCAACTCTTGAAGTTTGGCCAACTCCGCTTGATAATAGTTGTTTGTTTTTAGCAAATACTATAGTATTTGATTTGGTGTGTTTACATATTTTAGATGCAAATATAAGATCACTGTATTGGGATTGAGATGGATGGTTTTTAGTTTTTAACTTCATGTCATCTATGCTATCAGTCTTCAAATCACTTGTTTGATGCAAAATACCATTTAAAACACTTCTAAACATATATTTTGATGAATAAAGTTTGTTTTGTCTCAATATTATTCTGTTTTTTTTCTTTTTTAGCAACCTTAAAGCTTGATTGTTATAAGAAGGAGCGATTAGAACTTCATAAAATATTTTATCAATTTCTTCTGCTGTTTCCAGATCAATTTCTTTATTACTAATTAAGACTCCTCCAAATGCAGAGTCAGGATCTGCTGCGAGCGCATTTTTCCAAGCATTTACAAGCTCATTATTAGATGATAAGCCACAAGCATTGTTATGTTTTAATATTGCAAAACTCGTTTCATCAAACTCTGATATTAGATTTATTGCAGCGTCTATATCTAGCAGATTATTATACGAAATATCTTTTCCATTTAGTTGAGAAAAAACTTCATCTAAGTTACCAAAAAATTTGCCAGACTGATGAGGGTTTTCCCCGTACCGTAATTTTTTTTCTTTTCTAAAACTAGTTTTAAAACTAGTAGCCTCAGTATTAAAATAATTAAAAATGCAAGTGTCATAGTGAGATGAAATATCGAATGCTTTTTTAGCAAATTCTCTTCTCTGATCTTCATTAGATTGACCTTTTTGATCATTTAAAATCGAAAAGAGTTTCTCATATTGATTTATCTCAGATATTATAAGAACATCTTTGAAGTTTTTTGCTGCTGCTCTAATTAGAGAGATTCCTCCGATATCAATTTTTTCAATTATATCAACTTCGGATTTATTTTTTTTAACAGTTTCTTCAAAAGGATAAAGATCAACAATGACAAGATCAAATTCCGGTATATTATATTTAGATAGTTGGTTTTGATCATTTTCTTGATCTCTTCTAGAAAGAATGCCTCCAAATATTTTTGGATGCAATGTTTTAACCCTTCCTCCAAGAATTGAAGGATATGAAGTTAAATCTTCTACTTTATTTACTTTAGTACCAAGATTATGTATATATTTTTCGGTTCCCCCAGTTGAGTAAATATTTATTGATAGCTCATCAAGCTTTTTAACAATATCATCCAGACCATCTTTGTGGAAAACTGAAATTAAAGCATTTTTTATTTTTATACTTGCCATACGATAATAATATTATGCAATTTTACTTAAATCTAATCTGATTTAAAAGGTAATTGTTACTAAAAAAAAATATTGTTAATAAATATATTTTTATTTGCACAAAATCAACTAACTAGATTTAATTTTATTACAAAAAATAACTGCATTCATTATTGAGCTGATATTCAATACTTTTAGAGATAATTTTTGTTTTTTTTCAATTATCTTACAATTATCTTGATTTTTTGAAATATAATTTATTACTTTTTTAAAGTTATTTGAATTAAAATATTCTACATTATTTTTAGAAGGAAAGTATCCTCTAAAATTATTCTCTTTTAAGATAATTTTTTCAAAACCAATTTCTTTTCCAATCCATCTAAGTTTTAATGAATTGCATAAATTTATTACTTCTTTAGGAATTTTCCCAAATCTATCTTTGATAGATTCTTGAAAAACAATTATATCATTTTCTTGTTTAAGTGAGTTTAACTTATTGTACAAGTACAATCTTTCGCTGACACTTGACACATAGCTATCAGGAATAACAACTTCTAAATCAGTATCTAATTGACAATCTTTAATAAAAATATTACTCTTGGCCTTAGGAAATAATTCAGAAAATTTTTCAGACTTTAACTCCTCAATCGCTTCATTTAATATCTTTTGATAGGTTTCAAATCCAATATCATTAATAAATCCGCTTTGATCAGCACCAAGTAAGTCCCCTGCACCTCTTATGTCAAGATCTCTCATTGCAATTTTAAATCCACTTCCTAATTCTGAATATTGTTCCAATGCATGTAGTCTTTTTCTACTTTCTTCAGAGATATTTTCAATTGGAGGACTAATAAGATAGCAAAATGCTTTTTTATCTGATCTGCCAACTCTTCCTCTCATTTGGTGTAAGTCACTTAGTCCAAAATTATGTGCATTATTAATAATTATAGTATTAGCATTTGGAACATCTACACCATTTTCTATAATTGTAGTAGAAACTAATATATCAAAATCTCCTTCAATAAAGTCAATCATCAATTGCTCTAGTTCATTACCATTCATTCTGCCGTGCCCAATCCTAATTTTAGACTTAGGAACTAATTTTTGAATAAGAGTTGCTACTTCATTTATATTATCAATTCTATTATGTACAAAGTATACTTGTCCAGTCCTGTCTATTTCGTATAAAATTGCATTTTTAATATTATCATGATTCATTTTAATAATATTAGTTTCTATTGATTGTCTGTTTGGTGGAGGGGTATTAATTATTGATAGATCTCGTGCTCCAAGTAAAGAAAATTGTAACGTTCTAGGAATTGGTGTTGCACTAAGTGTTAATGTGTCTATATTTTCTTTTATTAATTTAATTTTATCTTTGATATTCACACCGAACTTTTGTTCTTCATCAATAATTAATAGACCTAAATCATTAAATTTTACATCTTTAGATACAATTTTATGTGTTCCAATAAGAATGTCAACTTTTCCACTGGAAAGATCTTTTAGTGTATTTTTTTGCTCTTTTGAAGATTTAAATCTTGAAATATATTCTATATTACATGGGAAATCTTTAAGTCTTTTTTTAAATGTTTTATAATGTTGTAATGCAAGTATTGTTGTTGGCACTAAAATTGCTACTTGCTTACTGTCAGTAATGGCTTTAAATGCAGCTCTAACTGCTATTTCTGTCTTTCCAAAACCAACATCTCCACAAACTAACCTATCCATTGGAGTATTACTTTCCATGTCTTTTTTAAAATCGTTTGTAGTCTGAATTTGATCAGCAGTATCTTCAAACATAAATGATGATTCTAACTCATATTGGAGATAAGTATCTTTGCTAAAAGCAAAACCTTTTTTCAATTTTCTTTTTGCGTATAATTTAATTAAATCAAAAGCAATTTGTTTAACCTTTGTTTTTGTTCTTTGCTTAATTTTTTTCCAAACTTGAGACCCAAGTTGATTGATCTTTGGAGTCATTCCTTCTTTTGCAGAAAATTTAGAAATTTTATGTAATGAATGTATGCTAACATAAAGAATATCTCCATCTTTATATAATATCTTTATTACTTCTTGTTCCTTATTGTTTGTTCTAATTTTATGTAATCCTTCAAATTTTCCTATTCCATGATCAATATGTGTTACAAAGTCTCCAATGTTTAATTTCGTTATATCTTTTATGCTAATTGCTTTTTTATCACTAAAAGATGTTTTAGATTGC
>MDTC01159204.1_pt1 | contig 15354 bp, 12 predicted proteins | sample 811181 | NCBI WGS metagenome assembly MDTC01 (sample SAMN05326644, study PRJNA326480) | marine metagenome | isolation source: seawater | place: Pacific Ocean: North | collected 2011
TAATTATTTATCATTTAAGATCAAATCACCATTGGAAAAAGTTAAAAATGCGCTCTTTTGATCATTATCTGCTCTGGACCAATTAACTTGAGTCTTAGGGCTAGGATTTGAAAAAATAAATGCTTTTAAAATTTCTCCAATTACCTTTTTGTTTGGCATCGCAAAATTATTAGCTTTAATCCAAAACCTAATTACCTCTGAGCAAGTTTCTTCATCAAGATCTAGCAAGAATTTTCTTTGTAATTTAGAGCCTTTGATGTTTTCTCCAAATTGTTTCTGGATTAAAAAATCATGAGCATGTTTATGTCTAAAAACTAAATCAGCTGTTTTTTGAATTTGCTTACTGGCATTTGGCCATCGATCAAAAGTCGTCTTAAGAACTTCGTTGCGAATAAAGTTTCGGTCTTGATTATCCTCAAAGTTAGTATCATCATGCACAAAGTCAATATCATGATCAGATAAATATTCAGATAGTTCAGCTTTAGTATAGTCAAGCCATGGCCTCAAAATCATACCTTCTCCCAATACTCGTTTTTTTACTGGACCTTGCAAGCCATCAATTCCTGTACCACGAAAGAGTCGATACAAAATCGTTTCAGCAACATCATCTGCATGATGAGCCATTAACAACTGGTCATTTTTTTGAAGAGCTTTTTTAAAAATACTATATCTTGCATTTCGTGCAGCTGATTCAAGGCCAGATTTTTTTGTACTTATATTTACAACATAGCTTTGAAAGGGAATATTTCTATCTTTGCAGAATTTTCGACAGTGATCTTCCCATAAATTAGAATTTTTATTAATTGAGTGGTTAACATGAATTGCAGAGAGGTTGGCATGCAGACGCTCCTTAAGGGATAATTCATTGCAAAAATGCAAAAGGGCGGAGGAATCACCGCCCCCACTGAAAGCCACTATTATATTTTGATTGGGATCAACAAGATCTAGAAAAGCTTTGGGATCAAACAAGTCAAGCTCCGATTTTAAGCAATCGTTGATAACGTCTTTGAAGTAACTCTTCTTGAGAGAGTTTCGATAGCTCAGCTATATTTGTTAATAATGATAGTTTAATACTGGCAGAAATCGTATCATAATCTTGGTGAGCTCCTCCAATAGGCTCGCTAATTATCTCGTCGACTATACCTATTTTTTTAAGATCATTTGCTCCAACTTTCATGGCTTCAGCTGCTTGGGAGGCTTTGTCTGATTCTCGCCAAACTATTGAAGCGCAAGCCTCAGGGGATGCAACCGAGTAAGTACCATATTCTAAGATAGCAATATGATCACCTACACCCAATGCTAAGGCTCCTCCTGATCCACCTTCACCAGAAACAATAACTAGAATTTTAGTTTTCAAACTTGACATAACAGCCAAGTTTCTTGCAATAGCTTCACTTTGTCCTCTTTCCTCACCCTCTACACCTGGATAAGCTCCTGCGGTATCAATAAAGGTTATGAGCGGCATATTAAATTGCTCTGCGAGTTGCATTAATCTTTTAGCTTTTCTGTAACCCTCTGGTTGAGGCATTCCAAAATTTCTTTTAATTTTTTCTTCAGTACCTCGGCCTTTTTCATGGCCGATAACCATAACAGGCATTCCCTCTAATGTTGCAATACCTCCAACCAATGCTGCATCGTCAGCAAATTGACGATCGCCATGAAGCTCCTCAAATTCATCAAAAATTCTTTTAATAAAATCAAGTGTATGTGGCCTTGCAGGATGGCGAGCAACCTGCACTTTTTCCCATGTAGACAACTTAGAATATATTTTCTTTGTCAGTGCCACTTGTTTAGACTTTAACTTATCAATTTTAGGCAATAGCTCTGGATTATCTGGAGCAGCTAATTGCAATGCTGCAATTTTTTCTGCAATTTCAGCTATTGGTTTTTCAAAATCTAAAATATTAACTGTCATTTGTTTAATTTAACCGCCTCATCTCCAAAAATACCCTTAAGTATTTTTATGTTTTCAGATGAAGGCATGAGTTTAAATTTATCACCAAGCTCTATTATAGCTTCTGAATCCTCATGTAAAATTTTTATGTGAATTTTACAACTTCCATGCTTCCAAAAATCTCCATTTAAATTTTTTAAATTGATCATATTTGATTGAATGGAATCATTAGGCAAATTACTGACATCTATCATAATGGAATTATTGCTTAGACTCATCTGCGATTCTAAAGAATTTACAGATCCTACTTTCATCTTATACATTTTTCTATTTAATTCTTTAGATTTATAATCATCAATTTCAACACTGCCTGAAAAAATAAGAATAGAGTTTGTTTTCAATAGTAAATGGTGTCTCTCTAAGATATCTGTATTTATCGTTCCTTCCATGGTGCCGGTGCCGTCATCAAAACTTATGAAGGCAATTTGTTTATTTGATCTATCTCTAATCTGCCTGTAAGAATTTAATAAGCCAACTATTTTTGCTCTACTTATGTCATCGGTCATTTCACTGATTTTATGAGATCTTAAATTATCAATCATGTTTTCAATTGCAACTACTGGATGGCCTGAAAAGTAATATCCAAGGGCATCTCTTTCATGATTAAGCAAATCTTCTTTTGATAAATCTTTCACATTAAGATATTTCTCGTATGGATCAAAAGTTTCCTCCATTGAGGAAAAAAGATCCGAAGTTCCATTTATTTGAGAGCTATTCTTTTGCCCCTCTCTAAGCATGTCTTCCATGCAAGCCAATGCTATGGATCTCGATGGAGCTAATTTATCAAATGCACCTGCCTTTGTAAGAGCTTCAATAGATTTTTTGCCACCCAATCGTATATTTACTTTTTTAGTAAGATCAAAAAGGTCTCTAAAAGAATAGTCTTTTCTGACATCAATCAAATGATCTATAAAAGAATCTGCTACTCCCTTAATTGCGCCCAACCCATATTTGATATGCAAGTGTGAATTGACATTAAAATGCTTATCACTTGTTTTGATATCAGGAGTTAGTACCTTTATTTGCATTTCATTACACTCGTTAATAAGAGTGCTAATTTTGTCGGTATTACCCAATTCCGTTGATAGAACTGCAGCCATAAAGTGTTCAGGAAAATATGTTTTTAAATATGCAGTTTGATAGGAAAGCATGGCATAGGCGGCAGAATGGGATTTATTAAAACCATATCCTGCAAACTTTTCAATAAGATCAAAGATTTTTTCAGCTGTTGCTTTTTTTATATCATTTTTTGAGCAACCATCTACAAAGATTTGTCTTTGCTGCTCCATCTCTTCTACTTTTTTCTTACCCATGGCTCTGCGTAAAATATCTGCCTGACCAAGAGAGTAGCCAGCTAAAACCTGTGCAGCTTGCATGACTTGTTCTTGATACAAAATTACTCCATAGGTCTCTGATAATACAGGCTCTAATAGTTCATGAGGAAAAGTTACTTTGCTTTTTCCATGCTTTCTATCCACGAACTCATCATGCATGCCTGATTCCAAAGGTCCTGGCCTATATAAAGCTAACAAAGCGACAATTTCTTCAAATTTCGTTGGTTTTAGTCTTCGAATCAACTCTCTCATGCCTGTTGACTCTAATTGAAAAACAGCAGTGGTTCTTCCAGAAGAAAGTAAATCAAAAACCTTGGGATCATCTAAGGTTAAAGTGTTTAAATCTAATATCTCTTTATTTTGCTCACTCAAATAATTGTTAATAGTCTTTACCGCCCTATCTATCACTGTAAGAGTTCTGAGTCCCAAAAAATCGAATTTAACCAGCCCAATTGTCTCAACATCATCTTTATCAAACTGAGTCATTAAAGAGCTGGATTGTGGATCGAAATAAGTAGGACAAAAATCTGCAATTGAACCAGGTGCAATCACTATTCCACCAGCATGTTTACCAACATTTCTTGCTATTCCTTCAAGTTCATAGGCTAAATCTATTATCTCAGAAACTTCATCTTCATCTTGAATCATTTTTTTAAAAATTGGCTGCGAATTAATAGCTTTTTCGAGAGTCATACCTGGAATGAAAGGAATCATCTTTGAAATTCGATCGCCTAAAGCATATGGTTTGCCCAAGGCTCTTGCTACATCCCTTACTACAGCCCTGGCAGCCATGGTCCCAAATGTTGCAATCTGAGATACAGCAGACTTTCCATATTTCTGCGCTACATAATCAATGACCAGATCTCTTTTATCCATACAAAAATCAATATCAAAATCTGGCATAGATATTCGCTCTGGATTAATAAATCTTTCAAAAAGAAGATTATGCTCTATTGGATCCAGAGCTGTAATCCCTAAAGCATAAGCGACTAATGATCCTGCTCCTGAGCCTCTTCCAGGACCAACTGGTACATCATTGTCTTTAGACCATTGAATAAAATCTGCGACAATTAAAAAATAACTTGAGAACCCAGTTGCATGGATCTGAGCAAGCTCATAATCTAATCGCTTTTGATAGATTAATTTATCTTCTTTCGAAAAAGATTTTATAATTTCATGCAATTGAATCTGAGATAGCTCCGACAGAAAAGAATTAAAATCATGTCCCTCGGGAACTGGATATTCTGGAAGAAAATACTGATCTGTTGTCAATGTCACATTACATTTTTGCGCGATTGTAAGTGTATTATTTATCAGAGTATCAGGGTCACAATCGCTAAATAGAGAGGAGATATCTTTCGTAGATTTAAAAAATTGTTCTGGTGTGAAAAGTCTTTCTCGGTTTGAATCATTCAATGTCTTGCCTGTATTAATACAAACCTTAGTCTCATGAATATCAAAATCTTTTTTTTGAGAGAACATTGTATCGTTTGATGCAATAACTGGAATTAACAATTCTGATGCTAATGGCAAAATATATTGAATAAATTCTTCCTCAAAAATTTTACCTAATCTTTGAATTTCGACAATAAAATCATTTTCAAATGTTTCTTTGAAAGAGAGTAATTCAGTCTTAAGATCTTGAATTTTTTGATGCTTAACTAAATTGAAGATTGTAGAAGATGATCCACCTGAAATTACTATAATATTGCCTGCGCAACTACTCAGATCGTTAAAGGATACAGAAATATAGCCATTTTCTTGTTGCAGCTGAGATTTTGAGATTATTCCCATTAATTGTTTTAGACCATCATTATTTTTTGCAAGGCATAAAATTTCACCCAATTCGCCAGATTGTGATTTTAAATTTAATATAGTTCCTGCAATGGGTTTAATGCCTGCTGCTTCTGCCTTTTTAAAAAATTTGACCATGCCAAACATATTATTTAAATCTGTTAATGCAACAGCTGGCATTTTTAGTTTTTGTGCGTTTTCAATAATCTCATTGATTCTAAGCAATCCTCTTGAAATACTAAATTCAGAGGAAACTCTTAGGTGAATAAAGGAGCTTTGCATCATTAAATAACTACGCCTTTAAATGATTTTCGATGCCAAGACGAATAGCCAGACTCTTTTAGAACATTTAAGTGATGCGCAGTGCCATATCCTTTATTTTTTGCAAAATCATATATAGGGTATTTTTTATCAAGCCTTTTCATAAAATCGTCTCTGTGTACTTTAGCAATAATTGAAGCTGCTGAAATTTCTGAAATTAGCTTATCACCTCCTATTACTGCCTTGCAATTTACTTCAATTTTTGGAGTATATTTTCCATCAACATAAACCAAATCTGGCGTGATGGATAATTTCATTATAGCTTCTTGCATGGCAAGCAATGTTGCCTGATGAATATTTATTTCATCAATTTTATCATTTGAAATGCTTGAGCAACTAAAAATAGCCTGTTCTTTGATTTTCTTAGCTAGGATTTCTCTTTTTGAAGAAGAAATTTTCTTAGAATCTGTTAATCCCGGAATATGGTTTCTTAAAATTACTGCGGCTGCGGTCACAGGGCCCGCCAGACATCCCCTTCCAACCTCATCTACTCCAGCGATAATCACAATAAATTCTTTATTGTTCTGGCGGCAATATCAAAACCTTTTCCAGACATTGCATCGTTAATCTCTGATACATAAGATTGATATTGATCTGGGTTAGAGAATATTTTTAAATAACTGTTAACAATTGAGTCAGGCGTTAAATCGTTTTGTATTAACTCAGGGAAAATAGGTTTTTGAAGCAGAAGATTTGGAAGTCCAACAAATGGCGTGCTAATCATTCGACTTAAAACCGCATAATTAATTTTATTTGTTTTATAGCAAATAATAGGTGACGAGCCTAATACTGCTGCTTCAAGAGTCGCTGTGCCAGAAGTTACAATTGAAATTGGAGACAGCGTAAGGAAGTCTTGTGCAGAGTTAAGAGACAACTTATAAGGTATTTCGTTAATGCCTTTTGTTGATTCTATAATCATAGCTAATTTTTTGTTTGCAGCAGGTATTAAAAAATATGCATTTGGATCTTGATTAAGTAATTTTTTTGCTGCGGCAATGTAAACTGGCATCAATTCAAATATTTCACTTTCTCTGCTTCCTGGCAAAATGCTGATAAAATTTTTTGAAGCCTCTAAACTGTGATACTCAATAATATCTTCAATATTTTTTGGTTTAAGTTGACTGAATGGGTGGCCTAAAAAAAAGCTTTGCATATTTTTTTTGGAATAAAAATCACATTCAAATTTAAATAAACACATTGTTAAATCTATATAAGTATCAATGGTTTTGATTCTATTTTCTCTCCATCCCCAAACTGAGGGGCTCACAACTTGAATTGTTTTAACATTGTGTGATTTAAGTTTTTTATGAAAAAAAATATTGAAATCAGGCGAGTCAACGCCAATAAAAATATCAATATCACTGGAAATAAAAAGCTTTAATAGTTTTCTTCTGTTTAAAAAAATTTTTGGTAATTTGATTAACGGATCAATAAGACCCATTACATGAAGATCATGGTAGTCAATTCCACTTGGTGTGACAATTTGGTTAGCATTGACTTCAGGGCCACCCAAACCAAACAAATCAATCTCAAATATATCTCGCAATGATTTAATAATTTTTGCACCGAGCCTATCGCTTGAGTGTTCTGCAGCAATGATGCCAACTTTTAACCTTTCTGTTACCACCTATCGAAGCAAGCCTCTTTCAGATCTTTCAATAGAGCTAATAAAAGTTTCAAGTGCAAGATTTGAGTCTTTATTCAAAGCATGAAGTTGCTTAATTGCATCTTTAAGAGAGTAGCCTTTTCTATAAATAATTCTATAGGCTTTTTTGATAATGTTGATAGAATCATTATCAAAATGATTTCTCTGCATTCCTACTGTGTTCAGGCCTATTGGTCGAGCAGGATTAGATGCAACTTTTACAAATGCAGGCACGTCCATTGTTATAATGGTATTAATTCCAGTAAATGCATGGTCTCCGAGAGAGCAAAATTGATGCACGAGGGTTACTCCACCTAGGACTATATTATTTCCTACCTTTACATGACCAGCCAAACAAGTTGCATTAGCAAATACATTATTATCACCAACAATACAATCATGAGCTATATGCACATATGCCATAAATAGATTTTCGTTCCCTATCACAGTTTTGGATTTATCCTGAACAGTTCCTCTGTGAACTGTTACTCCCTCTCTAAAAATATTGTTATTTCCTACCTCTAAAGTGGTCGCTTCTCCCGCATATTTTTTATCAGGAGTATCCTCTCCAATTGTTGAAAATTGAAAAAAACTATTCCCTGTACCAATTTTAGTTGGTCCTTTAATTACAACATGTGAATGAAGGATGCAATTTGGACCTATTTCTACATCAGGTCCTATTACACAAAATGGCCCAATTTTGACTGATTTATCAATTTTTGCTGAGGAATCAATTATAGAATTAGTCATATTTATTTTGGTCTATCAGCACAAAGGATTGTTGCCTCACAAACATTTTTTCTGTCAACCTCAGCCATACAGTCAAACTTCCAGATGCCTCTTTTTTCGGAGCGAATGGTCGCATACAAATCTATTACTTCACCGGGAATTACAGGATTTTTAAATCTTACCTTGTCAACACCAGCAAAATAATAAATACTTCCCTCCTCTGGACTTTTGTTCATTGTCATAAAACCTAAAATTCCAGCTGCTTGAGCAAGCGCCTCAATTATCAAAACCCCAGGCATAACTGCTTTATTGGGAAAATGTCCATTAAAAAAATCTTCATTTATTGAAACATTTTTTTGAGCATGAATTGTTTCACCTAGCTCAACAGACACTATCTTATCAACAAACAAAAATGGATGTCTGTGAGGTAAATGCTTAAGAATATCTGAAAATTCGAAACTCATTTTGAAATCCGTCTCTTTATAAAAACCGAAGACTTTGCCCAGTTTTTGTGGTCTTGTGCAGGCATTATACCGACATAATTACCAGACTCATTAATACTCTTAGTTATAAGAGTATGGGCACCAATTGAGACATCATCAGCTATCTCTAAATGCCCTAAGATTCCTGATAAGCCACCCATTTGAAGATTTTTTCCTATTTTTGTTGATCCAGCTATAGCGCATGAAGCAGCAATTGCAGAATTTTCTCCGAGAATTACATTGTGTGCGATATGAACAAGATTATCTAACTTCACGCCATTATGAATCTCAGTATTTTCAATTGCCCCTCTATCTATTGTGCATCCAGCTCCAATTTCAACATTATCACCAATAATTAATTTTCCAAGCTGCTCAATCTTAGTGTACCCATTTTTATGAGGCGCATAACCAAAACCATCTGATCCTAACACTGAGTTACAATGTACAATTGAATTCTCCCCAATCTCAACATTCATTACCAATGAAGTATTTGCATGAATGATTGAATTCTGTCCGATCTTGCAGTCAGGGCCAATAAAAACATTTGGTCCGATAATAACTGACTCGTCAACATCTGCATTTTCATGAATAAAATAGGATAACTGTTTCGAGTTATAAGGATTTGGGTATTTTTGATACAAAGAAGAGATTTTTGCATATGCTAAATATGGGTCCTTAACTACAATTCCTACTTTAATTTTATCTTTAAATTCTGCACTAACAATAATCGCAGATGCTGAATTGTTGTTAAGATATTTCTTATACTTGGGATTTGCCAAGAACGTAATATGTCCTGGAGAAGAGTTTTGAATTGTACAAATTGCAGAAATCTGGAGACTCGAATCTCCAATCACCTCTCCATTAACTTCCTTAGCTAATTCATAAAGGCTATAAGATTGCCCTGACAAATTTATTATTCGTTTTGTCCTTCAGCTAAGGCTACATCTAGCAATGAAGTTACATCATCGGTTAAGACAAGAGCAGGATCTGAAAAAAGAACATTTTCTTGCGAAAGAAGAAGTTTTACCTCTTTAGCTGCAATAAGCTCTGAAAGAATTTTTTGAAGAGTAGGATTAATATCTGCAAAAATCTTTTCGATTGTTTGATTTTGCTTTGCTTGGACCTTGCCAATGATAAATTCAATTTCCTGCCCTTTTTCTTGAATATCTCTTTGCATATCCACTATTTCATCTTGAGCAAGAGTTTCTCCATCTTTTTGTAACTTTTCAGCTAAAGCTTGTCTTTCAGTTTGAAGAAGGGTTGCCTTTTCAATATTGGCAGCATAATCAGTTTCCTCAGATAAGGCCTTCAAGGCATCTTGAGCAACCTGAGTGCCTAATACAGCATCTCTCATGTTTATAACGCCAACTCCTTCCATAGCCAAAGCAGGAACTGCTGCAATCATCAATGTAAGAAATAAAGGTACAAATAGTAATTTTTTCATTTTTAACCCCTTAAATGGTTGTTATATTCTATAGTAATTATTATAAAAAACACTACCTTGGTACTTAAAATACAGTTCCAATGGTGAACTGAAATTCTTCTGTTCTATCATAAACTCCGTCATTAAATGGTTGCGAAAAGCTAAAACTCATTGGTCCAAAGCCAGTAATCCATGTAACGCCCACTCCAAGGGAATAACGAAGTTCATCGGCTGATGGCTCAAAACAATTAATCTGATAATCCTGACAATCAGTAGAGAAAACATTTCCAAAATCTAAGAAGAATGCTGATCGCATTGATCTTTGATCCTCTATCATTGGCAGTTTAAAAATTAATTGAAGACTGCCCTCAATAAGCAGGTTGCCGCCAATTGGGTCTCTCCTTTGTTGATAAAGATATGGGTTTTGCGCTATAGAATCAGGAGTTCCATCAAAATCTGAGTCAACAATTAATGGGCACTCTTCTGTAACTGGATCAAAGTTATAACATGGGGATGGTGTCACTCTTGGTCCGAGTGTGTTAGATTCAAAGCCTCTAATGGATCTTGGACCACCAGAATAAAAATTTTCAAAAAATGGAGTTTTTTCAGTATCTCCATAAGCTCCTATGTATCCAAGCTCGCCATCAAATCCAAAAACAAGATTAGAAAAGCCAAGGGGTCGGTAGAACTTTTGCCGTAAGTTAGTTTTGTAATAAGTTAAATCACTTCCTGGAATTGTAGCTTGAAGCATTACGTCAGTTGATGATCCATAAGTAGGAAACATGCCTCTATTGAGAGTAACTCTTGACCAAACTGCCTGTGCCTTTAAGACATCAAAAACAGTGCCCTCAGAAGATAAAAAATCTGCAATTTCTCGAGATGGCAAAGAACCTGAATCAATATCTGTATTATCAAAATTTATATTTAAACCGATTCTTTGTGTATCACTAATTGGATATCCAAATTGAACTCCAAGTCCTTGAGAATTTGTTAAATAATTTGCAATATTGTATTCTCCGTAATCTGTCTCTCTGAAATAAATGCTGTAGCCTCTACTGACTCCATCCATCGTAAAATATGGATCAAAGAATGAAATGTTATAAGATTCTTGATAGATACTTTTATTTATTCCAAAGATAAATCTATTCCCAGAGCCAAGATAATTATTATCAGAAAGATTCAATCCGATATTCATTCCAAAATCACTATATCCTATAGAACCTCCAACGGAGGATGTGCTTTCTTCCTCAACTGTAAATTCAATATCTACTTGATCTTCAGTACCTGGCACTGGAATTGTCTCAACATTGACTTCTTTGAAAAATCCAAGTCTTTCTAGACGGACTTTAGAACCTTCAATTAAATTGTCCGAAGCCCATGCTCCCTCAAATTGACGCATTTCTCTTCTCAAAACCTCATCATTAGTAAGGTAATTTCCTGCAAAAAGTATTTTTCTTGCATATGTTCTATTTCCTGGTTGGACTAAGAATAATAATGAGACTGTTTTATTTTCTTGGTTAATTTCAGGATTTCCAGAAACCTCAGCAAAGGTATATCCCTCATTACCCAAAAGATTGACAAAGTATTCCTCTATTTGAGTAATTTGTGCTTGGGAATAAATTTTATCTATTTGACTTTCTACTATCGGATTATAAAGAGCTTCATCAAGAGGCATTTCGCCGATTACGCTTACATCATCTATTTTATATTGCTCACCCTCTGAGATGCTGAGAGTAATAAAAACATCTTCTTTATTTTTTGAAACTGAAACCTGAGAAGATTCAATAGAAAATTTTAAATAACCTCTATCTAAATAGAATGACTCTAAGTTCTCAATGTCCCCTTCAAGCTTTTCTTTTGAATATTTATCCTTATTTGACAAAAATGTATACCATTTACCTTCTTGAAGCTCGAACCCAGTCATAAGTTCGTCATCAGTAAATAAATTATTTCCGATAATATTTACTTTTTTTATCTTTGCGCTTTTTCCCTCATCAATGATGATTTTTAAAGCTAGTGTATTTCTTGGCCTATCTTCAGTTTCAATATCAACGCTTGCACCATATCTTCCCTGGGATGAATATTGACGAACCAATTCACTTTTCATTCCATTTAAAGTTGAACGCTTATAAACCTGCCCTTCAGCAATTCCGGCACCCTCTAGACCTTTTAACAAATCCTCAGATTTCAGTGCTTTATTTCCCTCTAATTCAATAGACGATATTGAGGGCCTCTCAAGCAAGCTTATGATTAATGCATTTCCATCTTTAGCAATCTGAATATCATTAAACTGTGCGGTAGCAAATAACGCTTTTGAAATTTCCCTGACTTTTGACTGATTCATTTTATCGCCAACGCTTACGGGGATCGCAGTAAAAATACTTCCAATAGAGACACGTTGTAACCCTATGATTCTTATGTCTGTAATTAAGAATTCTTCAAATGCTGAAACTGAAAGAGATATTAAGGCTAAGAAATAAAGCGCTATATTTTTCATTAAAGATTCTACAAAAATTTGGAGATGTCATTAAATACAGCAAAGACCATCAGAAAGCCTACTGCAACCCAACCTGACATATAAAAAAAGTTTTCCATTTTTTCTGGCATAGGTGATCCACGGACTGCTTCGATACCTAGCATCACTAATTGACCACCATCTAATACTGGAATTGGAAGAAGATTCAACACGCCTAAACTGATACTCAATAGAGCCATGAGATATAAAAATGGCATAAAACCTGCCTTAGCAGTGTCGCCTGCCATCTGCACAATCCCAATTGGACCACTTAGATTTTGTGTTCCTAAATCTCTGGTAATCATCTTACCAACAAATGTTAGAGTTTTGATGCTTAGGTTATAGGTTTCATATGCTCCTTTTGATAGTGAAGAAAAAAATGACCTTTTTAGACCGGGTATTATTCCAATGTACTTTTCATTATTTCCTTCAACATTTTTTCTGGTGCTAAGCGGTACATTGAGATAGATAATCTGATTATCTCTCTGTACCTTAAAATTTATATCAGACCCTTGATAGTCCTGTAAGAAGATTTTTAAATCTTCGAAAGATTTTATAGTTTGGCTATTTGCGGCGAGAATAAGATCATTTACTTTCAATTCACTTTTGAAAGCGTTGCTATCTTTGGCAATAACTCCGACCCTAGGTTGTAACTTCATAGATAATTCAAAGCCCATAAAATTTTCTGGTGCATTTTGCTCACTTGGATCTGAAAGATAATCGTTTACTGGAACAGAAATCTCAAATTCAAATGGCTGCTCGCCACTTACAAAAGTAAAATTAATGATTCCGTTTGTGCCTGATAAAGAAAGTAGCTCTAATCTAATATCTTGTAGGCTTGAAACTTTCTTTTCATTAATCGCAATTAAGATATCACCTGATTTAAGCGCAGAATTGCTTTGAATAAATTCTGAAGACACTGAAGATACTTCTGGAATAAATTGACGCTCAACAGAATTAACAAAGATAGTAGATAAAATCGCAATAGCAAGAATAAAGTTCGCGACCGGTCCTGCTAACATTACGAGTGCTCTTTGCCACCTTGGTTTGCTTTCAAAGGTATTTTTATTTTGTTCAGTTGTTAGGGGTTGCGAAAGGTCTAATTCCTCTTCTACAGCTTTTTCAGTATGAAAAGCAACATATCCTCCCAACGGAAGTGCGGAAAGAGCAAATTCAGTTCCGTGCTTATCTAATTTTTTGTAGATAACTGGTCCCATGCCTATCGAAAAACGATATATGTGAATATTACACATTCTTCCAACAATAAAATGTCCAAATTCATGAATAGCAATCAAGACACCTAATAAAAATATTGCTGAAATTAGATAAATCATAATGTTGAAAAAATTAGTGTAAGGATTTTATCACCTTCTTTGCTTGAATGCGTGCTTCTTTATCAAATTCAAAAACTTCATCTATTGTATTTAGCTTAGAACACGAAAAGGAGTCAAAAGTTCTCTGAATAACCTCATAAATATTAATAAAATCAATATTTTTATTAATAAAAGCATCTACAGCTATCTCATTGGCTGCATTGAAAATAACTCCTAGATTTCCTTTCTTGTTGCATACTTCCCTGGCCATATCAAAAATTATCTGTCGGTCGTGCGCGACAGGTTCAAAAGATAAATTTAGCTCAGAAAATTTAATCTCTTTAAAATCTATCGGGAGTCTTATCCCCATTCCTAATGCATTAGAGATGGGAACTTCCATGCTTGGATTACTCATCTGAGCAATAGTTGATCCATCAATAAAAGTAACCATTGAATGAATGATACTTTGTGGATGAACTATAATTTCAATTTTAGATTCTGGGATGTTAAAAAGATAATGTGCTTCAATTAATTCCAAGCATTTATTCACAAGAGTAGCTGAATCAATTGTAATTTTAGCTCCCATACTCCACGTGGGATGCTTTAATGCATCGTCAAGAGATACTCCCTTCAAATCTCTCAAAGACTTTTCTCTAAAAGGTCCTCCTGAAGCAGTGATAAGTATTTTAGAAATTTCGTTAAGATTTCTTTCAGGAGGAAGACATTGATACAGAGCATTATGCTCACTATCAACAGGAATAATTTCTGAGTCTTTTGCCTTGGCAAGTGGCATTAAAATATCTCCGGCAGCTACAATACTCTCTTTATTTGCAACAAGAATTGTTTTGCCAGCCTCGATAGCAAAAAAACTTGTTTGCAGTCCAGCAAATCCTGAAATAGCTGAAATAACTATATCTACATTTGGATCTTGAATAAGTCCTTTTAACTCATCTTCGCCAGAGAGCGTTTTCGATTGGGTTTTCCAAAAATTATGCGATTTATCAGTTTTAGATTGAGCAACAAAAATATGATCTGGATTAAATTCTTGCACAATTTCTTGAGCTTTATCAAAATTACTTTCAAATCCAATGCCAAATAAATGAAAAAGCTCTTTATTTTGCCTAATCACATTCAGACAGCTTTTTCCTATGCTGCCAGTAGCTCCTAAAAGAACAATATTCTTCATATCATTAAAATTGTAATAAGCATAAAAATTGGCACAACAGCAATATGTGAATCTAAACGATCCCAGATGCCGCCATGTCCAGGAATTAATGATCCGCTGTCTTTTATTGATTTATCTCTTTTTAACTGACTTTCTAAGTAGTCACCAATAAATGCGAAAGGCAAACTTATCAAAGCAGCTATAATCAGATCTAATGAGATAAGGTTAATGTAATAAATTACTGATAAAAAAATTAAGACAAATCCTACTCCGCCTACAAAACCCTCAATAGTTTTATTCGGACTAATTTCTTGCAATAAAGGGGTCTTACCAATACTACTTCCAACAAGATAAGCTCCTACATCAGCTAATATGGTATTAAATAAAATTATAAAGAGTAAAAAATATTTATTAATGCCAGTAAATTCTAAAAATAAAATTAAATAGATTAGACCATACAAAAAACCCATTGTTACAAAAGCGCCCAGATAATTATTATGGAAACTAATATAAGAAGGGGTTTTCTTAAGACTCAAACAAATAGTATATACAAACCAAAATATTGAGGTTACAACAATGGATAACTCAAGGAAGCTTGCTCCAAAAAAAATGGGCAGCATAATTAAAGTCACAAAAAATATTATTTGTTTAAAATCAATTTTCGAATCAGAAAGCATCA
>MDTC01100445.1_pt1 | contig 15353 bp, 8 predicted proteins | sample 811181 | NCBI WGS metagenome assembly MDTC01 (sample SAMN05326644, study PRJNA326480) | marine metagenome | isolation source: seawater | place: Pacific Ocean: North | collected 2011
CAATCAAAACGATGTTCATAAGCCCGGAAGCCATATACCGTATGGAATTCGGCCTTGGTGAGACGGACGAACATGGCCGTCGTCATTTGTCGCCCGCCGAGATCGCCTATGCAATCGCCTACGCCCTGACCGATCTGGGTCCCGAACGCACGCAGGCTATACAGGAGTCTATGATCAAGGAAAAATTGACCACCAAGGAAGACGTTGCCCGTGTGGTCCGGGAAGTCTTGGACGAGGGGATTCAGTTTGAGTACTGGAACAGTACGCGATTACCCCGCATCATGCGTTTCTTCAACGAATACTTCGGGTTACCCCATGCTCTCAACGTCTTCAAGGATGATACGCGCCGCAACCAGGCGGCAATAGGATTCTGGCATGCCGAAGGCTTAATGTTCGATGCCAAGCTGATCATTATCCACCATCTCAAGAAAGACCAAAACTTCATCGAGGAAATCCTCACCACCGATAAGTTCTTCGTCGCCCACCCCGGCCACAACGAGTACGCGCGGAGAATTTTCAAGGAGAAAGGCACAAAGGTCATCAACGGCATAAGACAGTTTCCCGGTTTTGGTTTCACAAACGAGGCTCGAGGCATCGGCGACCTGTCCTATATCCGTCCCTACAACCTGCCGGGAAATCGAGCAAAGGATAAGCAGCTGTGGGACTGGCCGGTTGAGCAGCCGATCAAAATGCCGAGGCGAGCCGGAATCCTGACGCATCCGGCGTGGCTGACGGCCCATTCCTTCAACGACGGCAACGACCCGATCCATCGCGGCATCTGGGTTCGGGAAAAGCTTTTGGCCGGCGTCATTCAGGACCTGCCGCCGGACGTCGATGCCCAAGTACCTGCTGATCCTCACAAGACGCTCAAGGAGCGAATGGAATTGGTGCGGGCGGAACGTTGCTGGAGTTGCCACCGGAAGTTCAACCCGCTGGGTGAGACTTTCGAAATGTTCGACGACTGGGGGCGGTACAGGGAAAAGTTCTACTTCGACGGGGAAAAGAAGCTGGTGACTCGTCGCGACAAGGAATTCGAGAAGATGAAGGAGGCGAAGCTGCTCTCTTCGCGCCCCGTCGACTCGACGGGATCGATTACCGGTTCGGGCGCCCCCGAGGTAGACGGAGAGGTTAAGGATGCGGTCGAGATGATGCGCCGGATCGGACGCAGCGATCGGGCAAGACAATCCTTCATTCGGCATTTATTTCGTTATTTCATGGGCCGCAACGAAATGCTCAGTGATTCGAAAACCTTTGTCGATGCCGAACAAGCCTACCTTGAAAGTGGTGGTAGCTTCCAGTCGCTGGTGGTCTCGCTGCTGAGCTCCGATTCATTTCTTTACAGACACTAGAAAACGCACCTAGGATCAATGACTCCCACACACGATGTCATATAGCAGAAGACAAATACTAAAGAACCTTTCGGTCGGCGGCGCGTCGCTTGCCATGGCGCCTTTCATGCAGTCACTCCAAGTACATGCCGCCGGCAAAGAGGAGGCGCTGCCCAAACGCTTTGTGTTCGTCGTCAAGTCATCGGGAATCGATAAGTTCAACCTTGTGCCCGAAGACCTCGAAAACCACTTTTTACAAAGCAAAGGAAATATCGGCGATGATGCGCCCAAGCCGGGTGGCGCGATACAAGCCTCCCTGAAGGATCGCAAACTGCCCGAGAAGTTGAGCCCGCTTGCTCCCTTCAAGGACAAGCTGATCATCCTGCAAAGTTTGTCGGGCGAGACCTTTCGCGGCAATCACACCACGGGCTACGGCATGCTTTCCTGCCATAATTCCGAAAAGGTCCCCATCGCTCCTTCGATCGACGGCATCCTAGGGCAACATCTATCGAGCGGTCCCTACCCCATGTACGGCTTGGCGACAAGCGAACGTATCCTCGAGGGGGGCACTTGGAAACCGGCCGACGGCTACTGCTACCCGAATGTTTCCGCTTACAAAAAGGGAATGCCCGTAGCCTTCCAAGGATCACCGTTAAAAGCGCATGCCGACCTCTTTGGGGTTGGCATAGCCTCACCAAAGGAACTGAAGAAGAAACTTGCCCTTAACGGCAGCATGATGGATTTCCTCATAGATGATGCCAAACTCATTGAGCGGCAGTTGAACGGTGACGACAAGGAACGTTTTGCCCTCTACACCGAGTCCTTCGACGTCATCCGAAACATCGAGCTCAAGAAAGCCAGGTTCGCCGCCGAGGCTAAAAATAATGCCCCGACTCTGACTGATTACTACAAATCACAGGTTCCCTCCGAGCGGATTGCATCGCACTTCGAGATTGGTACAGCAGCTTTGATCACGGGCATGACCAACGTAGTCACTCTGCAGCTGGACAGTCTGGCCGTCATCTACAAGGAACTGGGCATTGAAAAGTACGTTCATGCCCTCGGGCACAACGATCCGGGACTATCGGGTAATGGTTGGGACGGGGTGCGTTGCCGGAAGGAAATCGAGAAGTCCCATTTCAATCATATTGCCAAGATGGCTAAGACATTGGAAGGCATCCCCGAAGGAAACGGAAACATGCTGGACAACACCCTGATCGTTTACCTTTCCTGCTCAGGCGGAGCCCACCATGACGGGCAAAAGGATTGGCCATTCGTTTTAGTGGGAGGCATGGCCAAGAAGTTGAAGATGGGCCAGTACATTGAGTTCTCCGGTTACAAGGAGAAAGGCCATCGGACGATCGCCAACCTTTATCTCAGTTTCATGCAGGCGGCAGGAATGAATGCACCTGAAACCTTTGGCCAACTCGACGGAAGTCTTCGACACCTTGAACTGGCCGGACCGTTGGAAGAGTTGATGGCGAGCTAGCTATCCTCTTTTCAAACTTTGTATTTTCGTAGAAGTTTACTCGGGATGTGGCACTTGTCGTGGGGACGCAAGGTCAACCGGTCCTGATGCTCCTCGTCGCTTCGCACGTAATTGCTCAAAGGCGAAACCTCCACGACGACTCTGTAAGCGTCGGTTCGGGCTTCGATGTAGCGCCTAGCGGAGTCCAAATGCGACTGCTCTTTACTGTAGACGCCGGTACGATACTTCTCACCTTCGTCCGGACCTTGCTTGTTGACGCTGTAGGGATCGATGATTTCAAAGAAGTAATCCATCAATCGCTCGACGGAAAGTCGTTCCGAAGCGAAACGGGTTCGAACGCATTCGGCATACCCGTCGTACTCGCCTTGAGTAGAATCGGTCGTACCGTTGGCCCGACCTGCCTCGGTTGAGACGACGCCCGGAAGGTGACGCACAAACTCCTGCACGACCCAAAGACATCCGCCGGCTAAAAACAGCTCTTCCTCCTTTGGCGTTTCAACCACAACAGCTAAAACCTCGTTTTCGATAAACTCATAACAATAACCTAAATGATAAGTTCCGAAAGTCTTTCAACGTAAAAGAGAAGACCTAAGACGAAGCCGACGGACAAAAAATTAATTGTTAATTTGTAAATGACATTCAATTAACTATTGAATCCGATTTGCAATCATGGTTGAAGCGATGGGATGCAAACAACAGCCACCACATTTTTTGCGTTTTCATCATTTTTTATGTTCGGTTTCACTTGGGCTCAGGATGCGCCCGGCAAAGCCGATGGAGAACGCCCCCCGTGGATTCTTCCCACCTTGACGGTTCAGGGACAAGAAACAGCGAACGTTCGTCCGGTCACCACCTATGAATCCCCGATTTCAAATCTTGATTTCGACCCGCGCGTAGACATGCAGTCCCGCAACATGGCCGAAGCCCAAGGCGACGTCAGCATACGCGGAGGCACCTTCGAAAACAGTGGCGTCCAGGTAGGCAGCGCCACTCTGCTAGATCCACAAACCGGACATTACGCAACCGAACTCCCCATCGCCCCGGAAATGCTGGGTGAACCCAGAGTTTACACGGGAGCGGAAAATGCCCTGCGCGGGTTCAACAGCAGCGTCGGGACCGTCGGCTACAGTTGGAGCAAAATGACTCAGGGTGGAAGCGCCACTGTCGGCGGGGGTGATCACGACCTCAACTTCCAACGCCTGCACAACGCTTTGGTAGGACAAGTCGGCGACTCCGCCGATTGGTCATGGGGAGTTGAAATCGAAAGTTCACGCTCCGAGAGCGACGGAACCATTGCCTTTGGCGATCACGACTTCGACCGTACAACCGGTCGCATACAACTTGTCGGACCAAACTCTCAAACCGATTTTTTCGCCGGCTATCAGGAAAAGTTCTTCGGATTGCCCGGAATGTATACGGCAAATGTTTCAAACCATGAGACGGAAGATCTTCAAACTCGACTGCTTTATCTAAATCACCTTCAAAAATACAAGGAAAACAGCAACTGGGAGTTAAGTCTATTTCACAGACGTCATACGGATCATTTTGTTCTCAGAAGAGAAAGTCCTACGGATTACCTAGCAGACCATGAAACGGAAGTGAACGCGCTCGCCTTTACCGGTCGCCACGTAATCAACGATAGACTGTCGATAAATCATTCTACGCAGTTCACGGCAGACGAAATAGTCACCTCTGCTTTGTGGGGAGGAACAAAAATCAGAGGTTACGACCAAGGGAACTTCACTTCCCGCGATTACATTAAGGTAACCTTGCTTCCCGAATACCGTCGTGAAATCGATGACCGTAAAAGCATTGTCTTCAAAGCGGGAGCGTCCATGGACGACACAAACAGAGATTCATCCAAGGTTTCCCCCATTGCCGAAATCAGTTGGTTGAAAAGCGATGGACCGGGCAGCGAGCAACGAACTTACCTATCCTATGCGCAAACCACTCAGGTTTTAGGCTATGGAGCAATTGGCGGAAGTGAAGGAGGAGGACTTTTTCGCAGTAACCACGACTTACCCCGATCCACTTCTCAAAACTTCGAAATCGGCCATAAAATCAAGCGAGAAAAATGGAGTCTGGATGGTGCAATATTCTACCGCAGGGACAAAGACCTTGCAGATTGGACATTCGAAAACGACGCCAATGGAACTCATGATCACCGGGACGCAAACCCCGTGGACATCGACACCTTCGGCATCGAGTTCATAGCTTCGCGCCAATGGTCGCAGTTTGAGACTATTGCCAGTTATGCTCGTCTCAACAAGAATGAGGACTACAAGGATTCAGCGGTGGATGGAAGCTTCTATGCATTGAACTTTCCTGAACACAGGGTCACGCTGGGCCTAATTTGGAACCCATCCGATCTTTTTGAAATCCGAATGGACAACGAATGGAGACAACAGCGAGAGCAAAGAAAGATTCGTACTGGACCTGACCAATCGACTTATAGTCATTTAGCAGCCAGTTATTATCCCTCTCAAATCGATGACTTGGAAATATTCATCGCCTTCGACAAGCCATGGGACGAAGACTTCCAAGACATTCCGGGTACGCCCGGACGAAGTGATCAATTCTCCTTGGGTGCGACTTACAGTTGGTAGTTCTTCATCGCCGAACCTCTCATAATGAGGACGGCATCCTGGTTCAGTCAAATTCATAGGCGAAAAGTATGATCTATCTTGGTGTAGTCTCCTTGATCTGGGCCTTCTCCTTCGGTCTGATCGGAAAAGCTTTGGGCGAGGTTGATTCCTTCTTCGTAGCCGGAGTACGACTCGTTTGCGCCACCCTACTCTTCCTTCCATGGCTTAGTATAAAATCCATCGCCCGGATCGACTCCCTGCGCCTGATCGGCTACGGGGCTATCCAATTTGGCCTGATGTACGTATGCTATATGAAAGCCTTTCATTATCTTCCTTCTCATCTTGTCGCCATTTTTTCCATTCTCACTCCCGTCTACGTCGTCCTCGTTCACGATCTTCGACAATCCCGATTTTCTCCACGTTGCCTTATCGCCGCCCTGCTTTCCGTATTGGGCGCGGCCAGCATAAAAGCGACTACCGTTCCCGCAGGCGAATTCTGGATCGGCTTCTTTCTCATGCAGCTCGCCGGACTGTCCTTCGCCTATGGGCAAGTCGCCTATCGCGACTGGAAACGGCAGCACACAGCCGTAAAGGACAGAGAAGTTTTTTCGCTGCTTACAATTGGAGGTGCTCTAAGCGCATCTGCATTCAGTTTATTTTTGACCGATTGGTCCCAACTAGCAATTAACGCGAGCGAATGGATTTCCATTCTCTACCTCGGCTTCATCGCCTCCGGTCTAGGCTTCTTCTTTTGGAACAAGGGTGCTTCCCTCAGTAATCCGGGGGCTCTAGCGGCCTTCAACAACGTCGTCGTTCCACTCGCCGTGCTATGTTCGCTCTTTGTTTTTAGCGAGATTGAGAATTCATCGCAGGAAAAGCTAATACGTCTAACAATCGGTGCAGGACTTATATTCGGAGCAGTTGTTGTTGGCCAAAAAAAGCCCGCATACGGTCACGAATAAAAAACGGCATAACCACACTGTCGTGGCGTTTTTTCCAGCAAGAAAAAAATCCGTGACTCAAAGCCTCTCTCAGATTTGTCGCAAAAAAGCGTAAAAAAAACGCATAGAAGTGATCGAAACTTGTCGTAATATATAGATTCGAGGATATGGATATGAATGTTTTTCAATTATGCAATTTCCTAACACGATCAAAGGATTACAAGCCCGATTCTGGAAACTTTAAGAATTATGGAACTCTGGTAAATTGCAGGCAAAAAACCTTTCATTTCAAAAGCCATTTTAAACAACTAGCAAAGGAGAACAATTGATGAGTAAGAAGAATGATGACGCAAAGGCCGTTGAGGAATTGGGGAAGGCCAGAGATTCGATCGTATCCGAACTGCGCAAGACGATCGTCGGGATGGACGACGTAATCGATGAGATGATGATCGCAATCTTCTCTAGGGGGCACTGCCTACTGGTCGGTGTTCCGGGGTTGGCGAAGACGTTGCTCGTAAGCTCCTTGGCCCAGACCATGTCCATGTCTTTTAAGCGTATTCAGTTCACTCCCGACCTAATGCCCTCGGATATAACGGGGACTGAGCTACTGCAGGAGGATCCGGAGACCCACGAACGCAGGTTCAAGTTCCAAAAGGGTCCCGTTTTCACCAACCTCTTGCTCGCCGATGAAATCAACCGTACGCCCCCCAAGACGCAGGCGGCTCTTTTGGAGGCGATGCAGGAAAAGACAATTTCATCTGGGGGCGAGGATTTCAAGTTGGATGAACCGTTCTTCGTTTTGGCCACCCAGAACCCAATCGAACAGGAGGGAACCTATCCGCTGCCGGAAGCTCAGCTCGACCGCTTTCTATTCAACATCATGGTCAAGTATCCCAGCAAGGAGGAGGAACTGGAAGTCATGCGCAGCGCAACCAATGACGAGGAACCTGAATTGAAAGAGGTCGTAGATGCCAAGACCATCATCGAATTCCAGCGTCTGGTCAGGAGAATCCCGGTGGCGGATCACGTTTTCGAATATGCCGCTGCTTTGGTCCGGGCAACGCGTCCCGACGAGCCCGATGCCCCCGAATTCGTTAAAAAACTAATGTCCTGGGGGGCAGGTCCTCGGGCATCACTCAATCTGATTCTTGCGGGCAAGGCGAGGGCTGCTCTGCGCGGGCGATGCCATGTTTCCACCGACGACGTAAAAGAGGTGTGCCTACCCATTCTCAGGCACCGCATCATTCCTAGCTTTGCCGCCCGCTCGGAAGGAATGACTTCCGATTCCTTGATCGAAAAGTTACTTGAAGAGATCCCGGCAAACGAGGATCTCTATCAGGAAAAGGCCGTTTGAGAAGAATAGATGTCCGAACACTTGCCGGAAACCAAGTACCTCGACCCGGAGGTTCTTCAAAAACTGGGTGATCTCGAATTGATCGCTCGGGAGGTCGTCGAGGGGTTGCGTGTGGGGAGTCACCGCAGTCCGTTGCGGGGGTTCAGCACGGAATTCGCTCATCACCGGCAGTACGCTCCGGGAGATTCCCTGAGGACCATCGATTGGCGGGTGTACGGGCGGTCTGACCGCTACTACACAAAGCTTTACGAGGCGGAGACCAATTTCGACTGCCACGTCCTGATTGATTCGAGTTCATCCATGACCTACGGGTCGGGCAAGGTCAGCAAGCTGGAATACGCCAAGTTTCTCGGGGCCTCCCTAGCCTACCTTGTACTAAAACAAAGGGATTCCGTCGGGTTGTCCGTTTTCGACTCGGAGATCCGGGCCTACCTCCCTCCCCGATCGACGATGGGCGTGCTTCTTGAGATGGACCGGTTGCTTAGAGAGACAGAACCAACCCCGAAAACAGCCATTGCGAAGCAGTTGCACGACATCGCCCTTATGATAAAGAGACGATCATTCGTGATCGTCATTTCCGATTTCCTTTCCGAGGCCGACGACGTTTTGGCAGGTCTCGAGCACCTCAGGTTCGCCGGGCACAACGTCATGGTCTTGCATACTCTCGATCCTCATGAACTGGAGTTTCCCTTCGAGGGGACTTGGCAATTCGAAGGACTGGAGGGGGAAGAACCTTTGATTACCCAACCAGAACGCATCAAAGAAGATTATCTTTCAAACTTGAACGAGTACCTCACCACCTTCCGTGACGGATGCGTGGCCAGCCAAATCGACTATGCTCTCGTAGACACTTCCAGGCCTCTGGACGTTTTCCTGAACGAATTCTTCCATCAACGTGAATCGCTGATGAATGGATCCTCGAGCAGGACCGGATCATGAGCTTCCTCAATCCACTCCTTCTTCTGGCGGGTTTGGGAATCGCCTTGCCGATCTTGGCTCATCTGCTAAATCGCCAGCAAGTGAAGCGGACTGATTGGGCCGCCATGCAGTTTCTCAACCGGAACTTGCGGGTGCGTTCACGCCAACTGCGCTTGCGCGACCTCCTTCTTTTGATCCTTCGTTGCCTAGCCCTTCTGTTGTTGGTTTTTGCCTTGTCCCGTCCCTTCTGGCTGGCCGGATCGGGTGGCTGGTTAGGCGGGGAAGCTCGGGCTGGCGTCGTCCTAGCCATAGATTCCTCCTTCAGCATGGAGCACGGTCCCGAGGGGGCTACGCGTTTCAACCGCGCATTGGACCAGGCAAGGGTCATCGCAGAGGAACTCCTGCCCGGCGATCCGGTTTCCATCATCTTGCTGGGAGGCGAAGACGAAGTCATTGCCAGAAACATGGCCTTTGATCCGGGGCAGTTCGAGGCCCTTTTGCAAAAGGCGAAGCCGGTTCCGGCCGGAATGGATCTCGATCGAGTCCCCAAGCGGCTCAAGGAGTTGCTGGACGACATGGATGCGCCACAGAAGGAAGCGTATTTCATCACGGACGCTCAGGGGAGGGATTGGCAAAGAGCGTCCTCCAATTTCCAAACGGCTCTTTCCGACCTTCGTGAAGAAGCCGAAGTTTTCTTCATTCCGGTCCTTGGCGCTCCGGCAAACTTGGCGGTTACGAACTTCGAGCTTGTCTCAGGCGCACTGCGCAAGGGCACAACCGCACGCTATCAGGCCACGGTACGCAATTGCGGAGATGAAACTGTATCCGTCGTTCAAGTACAGTGCCGAGTCGAAGGCGTGCAGATCGACACCAAGACGATCCCCCTGATTAATGCGGGAAGTTCAGAAACGGTTTCTCTCTTCGTGCCTTTTCACAACTCGGGAGCTACGCGAATCACTGCGGAGATTTCCGGAGATTTTCTCTTGGCCGACAATGTCCGTCGTGTCGTCGCAGTGGTGCGGGATCGTGTGTCCGTGCTCTGCGTAGACGGTTCCGATGGCTCCTCGGGAAGGCTTCTTAGTGCGGCTCTCTTGGCCCGGGGCGACGGAGTTGAAGACGAGAATTACATTGTCCGTTCGGTTCCGTGGATCTCGATGCCTTCGGAAAAGCTGGAGGAGGTAGACGTCTTGATCCTCGCCGACGTTCCGGAAATCACACCTGAGCAGGCCAAACGATTTTCGCGCCACGTCAGACAGGGGAATGGACTGGTTTGGTTCCCCGGAGACAACGTAAAAACCGCCGTTTGGAACGATCGTGTATCAAAGGAAGGAATCTCTCTTCTCCCTGCCGTGCTCGGGCAACTCAAGAACACGAGTACGGATACGGGAACAGGAACGCCACTGAACCCTTCCATGCCCAACCATGGGATCACCCTTCCCTTGCGTTCCCTTCCGGAGGATCTCTTTAGCGAAACGCTTTTCCTCAGGCGGCTGGAAGTCGAGCCCTCCCCTGCCAGTTTTCCAATCCTTAGCTTGGCGGGAAGCGGAGCACCGATTCTTATTGAGCATTCGCTTGGCCGTGGGCACGTGTTTATGTTTACCACTTCGGCGGGAACGAGCTGGAACAACATGGCCCAGACTCCTGTTTTCCCTATGCTCATGCAGCAAATCGTCACTTATTTGGCGGGTCGGGAATTCGAACGACCAAGGGTCGTCGGTGACTCCATCTCACTTTCCTACGTCGAGCAACCGGACGCAACCGACGCGGTTTTCGATACGCCGTCGGATCAAACGATCAAAGTACCCGTCCAAGAGCATCGCGATCAGTTCGTTGCCATGTTGGAGAATTCACGGGAGGCCGGGTTCTATGAAGCAAGGGTGAGCGTACAGGCGCCCGGCATACCGGTCGCCGTGAACGTAGATACGAGCGAGTCTGAAGTCGCTTCGCTCACGCCAACTCAGCTAAATGCCAACCTAAATGGAACGGGCGTCACCGTAACCAACTCGGAAGCTGAACTTACGGCGGCGATCGAAAACAACCGGACCGAACGATCGTTTTGGAGGAACTTCATGATCGCCGGACTCATTTTCTTGTTAGTTGAAAGCCTTTTTGCCGAGCGTCTCGGCAAAAGCAAACGGGCAAGCGACAAACAAGCCGATCCCCTCCCGGAAACTCCCACCAGCGCTCAAGATGCCTGAGGTAATCGCAATGATCAGTCAAATTGACGGAGTCTTCTGGGCCCGCCCTTTATCCACGGGCGCTCTTGTGGCAATCTTTGCCGGGATCGTATTGCTTAGCCTCTATCTTTATCGCCGTCCGGGGGGAATGCCCTTTGGCTTGAGGGCGTTCCTAGCCCTGTCGCGGATCGTCGTTCTTGCATTTGTGGTCGCTACCTTGCTTGAACCGACCGCAATCATTACTGAATCCCACACTATTTCGCGTAGCTTGCCCGTCCTGCTCGACGTTTCGGAAAGCATGTCCATGGAAGACCAACGCAAGCGACCGGAGGATCTTGTTTCCGCTGCGGCAGCTCTCGGTATGGTTTCATCGGATGACGATACCGACGCCGACCGCATGGTGATGCAATTGGATGCGAAGCAGCGTCAAAAAATCGCAACGTCATCCCGTCTTGATCTGGGTAAAGCCATTCTCTCCCAATCCGGTCGCCCTGTCCTGGAGGCTTTTGCCGAATCGCTCGACTTGAGTTACCATACCTTTGGTCGAAGCCCCCGTCTGATCAGTGACGACAACCTAGTTACGACCGAAGCGCTGGCTGGATTGAAGGCAATCGAACAAGAGACGTCGATCGCCACTTCCTTGGAGGCGGTCGCCAGTTCAGGCGGAGTTCCGCCGGCTGGAATCGTCCTGCTCTCTGATGGTATCGACAACGCTTCCTCCCAGCGCTCCGAGGCGATCCTTCGAGATCTCGGAGCTCGCGGCATCCCCGTTTACGCAGTGCCGATCGGCTTGAGCGATCCGGATGACGTAAGCATCCAAAACGTCGTGATCCAGGAAGTCGCCTACTCCGGCGACAAGGTGCCCGTCCGCGTTCAGATCAAATCCAAAGGCTATGAAAGGCGGACGGCCCGACTTGCCGTACTGCTGAATGATCGGAGAGTCTCCTCACGCATTGTCCGCTTTGATGGGGGACTGCAATTTGAAGAGGTTGATTTTCGGGTAGACGTTTATGAGAAAGGCGCCGTGCAGATCGACGTACTCATCGAGCCCTTTGATAACGAAATTTCAATGGCAAACAATCGGGTTTCCCGAACTATCCGGATCGTAAACGAAAAAGTCAACGTACTCTACGTCGAGGGGAATGCCCGCTGGGAATATCGTTACCTGCGCGCAATTCTCAAGCGCGATCCACGGATCAATGCGACCTTCATCTCATCTAACGTAGGCCCGGAGGTTGCCCGCAACTCACCCGAGCACATCGAGCGTTTCCCTAGCGACCGGGAAGAAGCTTTCCAATACGACCTGGTCATTCTCGGAGACGTCGATAAATCTTTTTTCACCGACGAAGAACTCAGCTTGCTGGAAGAACTCATCAGGGACCGTGGCGCGTCTTTGCTGATGCTTTGCGGGCCAATGCATTCGCCCTGTTCCTATGCCGGCACCTCCGTGGAAACCATGCTTCCGGTGCGCTTCGATTCGGATTCCGATTGGGAAAACATTGCCGAAACCGTTTACCCGGTCCTGACCCCCGAAGGCAGAAGCAGTTTAGTCATGACTCTGGAAAACGAGGCTGAACTTAACGATCGCGTTTGGAGCCGGATGGCTCCGATGGATCAGTTACCCCCACTGCTTTCCGCAAAACCCGGGGCCACCGTACTCGCCGTACTCTCGGATAGTACTTCCCGCGGGCAGGGTTATCCCTTGGTTGCCTGGCAGCGCTACGGAACGGGAAAATGCATGTCGATCGCTTCCGACCGACTGTGGCGACTGCGTTACAGGACAGGAGACAAATACCATTGGCGCGTATGGTCACAGTGTATCCAGTTCATGACGCTCTCGCGGTTAATGGGTGAGCACAAACGCATCCGACTGGAGACAGACCGATCGACGTACCCCGTCGCGGGCCAGTGCCGCCTGTATGCTCACGTCATGGATGAGAATTTCGAGCCGGTTGTCCAGTCCGTGTTTGAAACTTACGTTTCGAATCTTGAGGGCCGACAGACAAAGCAACTGGTCAGCCTGCGACCCGATAAATCCCAACCCGGACTGTACGAGGGCTATTTCTCACCTCCGGAAAAGGGCCGCTACCGATTGGAGGCAAATGAGGAAGACAGCGCGACCTCGAACACGACTGAATTTCAAGTGACCGAGATTCGCAAGGAACTAATCGAAACCGACATGAACCTTTCCTACTTGCAGCGCATTGCCGAATTGACCGGCGGGGCCATTCTCCAACCAAAGAAATTGCCTGAGCTTAGCTCGCTTGTGAACGACCGGCTTATCACGACCGAGCTACGCTCTGAGCGTCCGCTTTGGGACAATGGCATCGTTGCCTTCCTGTTGGTCGCTTTATTGGGTGCAGAATGGATTTTGCGAAGGAGGTATGATCTGCGATGAACAAGGACAAACAAGAATCAGTCTTGGATCCGGGTTTGAGAGCAGTCTGGAACCGTACTCAGCAAAGACACTTCCTCGCCGGTCTGCTCGCGTTGTGCCGCTGGGGGATTCCGCTTTTTCTTCTTGGGGTTACGATTGACTGGTTGACTTACCTGTCATCTTCAGGGAGGGCCGTTGTATTACTCGTTCTCGTAAGCTTTTCTTGCTACCAGGCGTGGAAACACGGTTGGCGGTACCTTCGTGGATTCGATGCCACTCGGACCGCTCTGGAGGTCGAAGACCGGCATGGCGGACTGGAGAGTCTGCTTGTGACCGCAGTCCAATTCGGAAAGAGCAAGCCAACTCCCGGGAGTTCGGAATCACTCAGAGAAGTGACGTTGCAAAATGCCGAGGTAGCGGCTCAGAAGTTGCAACCTCGCGAGATCGTTCACTTCAAGGCCCTTCGAGTCCCTCTTCAGGTTGTCGTGGGGTTGGCGGGAGTGATTGCGCTCTTCGCGTTCCTTAACGGACCCTTCTTTGCCGTTGGATTGACCAGGATTTTCACACCTTGGGTAGAAATAGCCTACCCCACCGACACCAAACTCCACCTGCAAGAGGAAGGTTTGGTGATCAAGGAGGGAGATCGGGCAAAGATCGCAATCGGAGTATCCGGGGTGATTCCCGACATGGCGAATCTCTACTTGCGGACCGAGAAGGGAAGCGAACGCAAATTGGAAATTGAGATCACTAATGGGAGTTGCGAATATGTCATTGCTTCCGCTTCAAGAGACTTTGCTTATCGGGTAAAGGCAGGAGATGCCCGTAGCGACTGGCTTCAAGTAAGGGTTATTCCACCACCCCGCATCGAGAAAGTCGAAGTTGAGCTCAAATTTCCAAGTTACCTCGGTCAACCCGTCGAAACAGTCGAGGCACTCACTTTATCCGTGCCGGAGGAAACAAAAATACGTTGGAAGCTCACCCTAGACCGTCCCGTCCGGGATGCGGTTCTTAATCGGGACGGCGAAGAGCCCAAACCCCTGGAGGTAGCCGAAGGCAGAGAGCTGATTATATCCGAGGTGGTCGATGCTTCGCGAGGATACGACTTCTCTTGGATGGATCAAGAACACGGGTTCGAATTTACCAGTCCGCGATCTTTTCTCCAAGTGGCCTCCGACCAGTCACCCCGGGTGGAGCTAATCTCCCCCGAAAGCAATCTAATTGCCTTGCTCGGTCGACCAGTCGAATTAGTCGTGCGGGCCAGCGATGATCATGGCATCGGGAGTTCCGCGATTATATATCGGGTGAACCTACGTCCGGAGAAAAAAGTATCCCTTGAGATTCCGCTCAAGAACGGCGGCGGCGAGCAAGTGATTGATTGGGATTACAGAGAAGTTTTACCCGAGCTGATGGTCGGTGATACCGTATCATTCCTCCTAGAGGTTTCAGATAAATATCCGGATGGCCCGCATCTCGCCCGATCGGACACGCGCAGGATTACCTTTCTTTCCAGGGAGGATTATCTGGAGCAAATTCAAAAGAAGAAAGACCGCCTGCTCTCCCGAGTACAGACTGCTTATCGGCAAGAGCGCGCTGCCTTTGAAAGCGTGCGTAGCCTCGATCCGAAGACCGGCGACTACCTCCAGTCCTGTCAGGTCGAAGCGATTCGGCAGGAACTTGTGCGCGAGCAGCTCAATAGTATTGCTGGGGAACTGAAATACTTGGTCGATGACCTCGCGGCCAACAACCTGTCGGATGCGCCTCAGGCCGATTCGCTTGAGCAAGTCCGTTCTAAGTTGCTTGAAATCGCCGATGGACAACTGGCTGAAGCTGCGTCCCGACTGCGCCGGCAATCCGGCATTGCTGCAGGGAATACAAATGAATCCCCCGATCCTTCGTCTGCAGCCCATGCCGTCAATGGCGCTGCCCGCGAGCTGGGCCGACTGGTTCTGCTCCGGTCCATTGATTCGGCTCAGGAGGTCTATGCCCGGGAAGCCCGCATGCTGGCGCAGGTGCAGGCGTCCTTGCGGTGGCGCTCCGTGCAATCCAATTCCCCGGACGAGAGAGTTTCGATCACCAAGGAACAGGGCGAACTCGCCCAATGGACTCAGCGTCTGGTCACCGATCTTCAAAGCGGGATGCGCTATGAGAAACGCCCCTTGGCCGTTCTGCGTCTGATCCAGAGCG
>MDTC01118356.1_pt1 | contig 15353 bp, 34 predicted proteins | sample 811181 | NCBI WGS metagenome assembly MDTC01 (sample SAMN05326644, study PRJNA326480) | marine metagenome | isolation source: seawater | place: Pacific Ocean: North | collected 2011
TGCTATACTTAGCGAGCAAAGTGTACCTGATACTTCATCTGGCAAGAGGATCGCCTTAGTACCTGTATCTGGTAAACCGTATCATGCTGGGCATCATTACTTGGTTAAGCTAGCGTCTTCTAAGAATGATGAAGTTATTTTGTTCGTTTCCACTTCAGACCGTAAGCGAAAAGGAGAGTTTCCGATTCTTGGAGGAGACATGAAGCGTGTATGGAAGGAAGAGCTTGAGCCAATTATGCCAGCCAATGTTCGGGTTGAGTATGGTGGTTCACCTGTTAGAAAAGTATACGATATGATTGGTAACGCATGTAAGATTGATACAGAAGAAACGTACGTCGTTTATTCAGACCCTGTCGATACTGAGCAAAATTATCCTGAAGCTAATCGTGAAAAGTATATGCAGCCGCTTTGTGATAAAGGCCAAGTTATTTTTGCAGCAGAAGAAGATTCAGCTTCTGTAACAAGAGGCTCTGGTTCACCAAACGTTAGTGGAACAAAGATGAGGCAAGCACTAGAAGATAACCAGTTTGAAATATTCGCTGCTGGAATGCCAAGGGGTGTAAACTCTCAAAATGTATGGAATATACTAACCAATAACGTAAATGAATCTACGTTTAGACGCTATTCATTGGTTGATGCGCTATTCAATGATTAGCTGGTATTGAACATCTTCCTTTTGTCTCTTATATTATAATGTAGTTTTAGAAACTGCTTTGCAATCAAAGGAGAAAAAGATTGTTCAAGGAAACCCTTTCTTTCGATGACGTTTTATTAAGCCCTCGGTATTCTGATATAATTTCTAGATCTGATGTTGATCTTAGCTTAGATATCGGCACTACTAGAAAAATGATGCTGCCTGTATTTGGTGCGCCGATGGATACTATCATGAACTCTGATATGGCGGCAGCTTTATATGAGGCTGGTGCAAGAGGGATAATGCACCGCTATTGCTCTATAGAGGAGCAAGCCCTTGCAGTAAGAAAAGTGTCTAGCACTGTAGAGGTATTCGGCGCGATCGGTGTCACGGGTGATTATACTGAAAGAGCAGTCGCTCTGGTAGGTGCAGGAGCTGCGGGCTTGTGTATTGATGTAGCTCACGGACATCATCTATCTGTCGTTAATGCAATAAAAAGTATTAGACAAATGTTTCCTAACATTCATATTATGGCTGGAAACGTCGCGACCCTTGAAGCATTTAATTGTCTTGCTGAGGCTGGCGCGACAAGTATTCGAGTAGGTGTCGGTGGCGGTTCAATCTGCTCAACTCGTCTTCAAACCGGACATGGTGTACCAACATTTCAAAGTGTGCTTGATTGCGCGGCTTCTGATACGAATGCGCTTTTAATTGCTGATGGCGGAATTAAAAACACAGGAGATATGGTCAAGGCGCTAGCTGCCGGTGCAGATGCAGTTATGGTTGGCAGCATGCTTTCCGGAACGTCAGAGACCCCTGGATCTATCGTAACGAAGGCCGGCGAGCCTCCTATGAAAGTGTATAGGGGTATGGCAAGTCCAGAGGCTCAGATTGAGTGGAGAGGACGCTATTCTTCTAACGAAGGAGTAAGTAGGACTGTAAGATTAAAAGGGCCAGTTCATAAAGTTCTATTTGAGATGGACAAAGGCATCCGCAGTGGTCTTTCTTACTCTGGCGCTAGAAATATTTCTAGACTTCAAGCGTCATGTATTTTTATTAAGCAGACCTCTGCCGGTACAAAGGAGAGCTCAACACACATCGATTCTTGAATAAACTTTTCTTGCTCAATATTTAATATTATCAAGGCAAGCAGCGGAGCAACCAGTTATGGCATCAACAGTTACCAGCGCAACACTTAAGGTTCAAATTCAAGAAGATATTGAGCTTAATGGAACCACGAGAGGTTCAAAAATAATTCATCAGTTTTCAGAGATTGCTCAAATTGATGAAAGAATAATGACGATCCCAACACATGATGTTGACGTTTTATTATTAAGCTCTTCAGCAGGTGCAGGAACGTACGAGACATCGACATTTAAGTACGCTAGATTTACTAACTTGGATGATGAAAATTTTCTTACAATTACAGCAACAGCTGGTGCTTCTGACTCTGTGGCTGTTCAAAAGTTACCGCCTAAGTCAAGTATGATTATAACAAGCCCAGCCATATCCGGCTCAGCTGGTGGTGTCGAAGTGGGTGGTAACACATTTAGTAATTTTACTGCCGTTAAGGCAAGTGCAAACTCAAGCAGCGTTGATATGTCATTATTCATCGCTACTACGTAGAACTTACGAGGTGAAGTTTTTAAACGGTAACCACCGATAAAAGGAGCGAACAATGGTAGATCTTGAAACAAGTATCAAAGCACTTCAGGCCGGTATTTTACCCGCCTTTACAGGCGATGAAGTTGCCAAGCTTTTAGAAAGTTGTGATCCTAAAGAGGCACATCGTTTAAAAAGAAAATTTAGAAAATTATGGAGAAAAGAAATGAAGCATCGCCTACGCAACGCAAGTACCGCAGACGAAATTAAAAGAACAGTAGCTGTATTTTCTTCTCCTTCTGCAAGAAGAAATATTGTTAAAAGAATGCTCCAGGAGCAAGGATAGCTTAAGACCATGCCATATAAGAAAAGAAAACAAGACTGTAAGCAGTCTGATGGTGATAAAGGTAAGTACGTTTTGTCTTATACCACAAAGAAAGGTGAAAAGCGTTCGGCTTGTCATACCAGCGAAAAGAACATGCAAGGTCAAATTGCAGCAATAGAAGCTGAGGCTGATGAAACTAACGAGGAAATGCTAGAAGAAGCTATCAGAATCTTGGTTAAGGAAGCTATTGTTAGCTTTGAGGGTACAGACTACGACATACCTGATGAAGAGGTCGAGTCTATTAAAAATCAAATAGAGTTCGGATCAAAAGATCCAGAACCTGAAAACAGCAGAGTATTTGATTCTGCTAAGGCTATTGCAAAGCTTAAGCAGCTAATGGGCGAAAAGTACCAGGAAGTCGCTGACAAAGTCGACGTGTATTTACCTGATACAAAAGCTGAAATATCTAAGGTCTTAGTAAACAATCCAACTTTATTTGCTGATACGGTTTTTACAGTTAGTCCTTCATTAGGTCTTAAGGGCTCTGTCCCTGGCCCAGAGTGGGTTGAAATGATTAACGTCCATAGACCCGGTAGATCGAAAGCTGTCGGCCGAGGTGAAATTGCTTTAGCACTTCTTCTACAAGGTGTGACACCAGACTCAGGCTCTGGAGTCCACGATCTAAACCTTGCTGGGATCGGTGAAATACACGTAAAGGAAGTTGCTTCGTCTGGAGGGATGAGGAGACCTGATGTGCCAATGGGTAAAAACATATCAGGCACAGACAAGCAGGCCCCTTGGGCGCAGTCCTTGGCTGGTACAACTGCTTTTGATGGTAAGGCTCTTACCGAAATCATGGTAAAGTCTAATGGTAAAGCCATTCTTGATAAATTTGCAGAAGTTCAAGGCTTACCTACGCCTTCTACGGTCGCGGATTATAATAGTTTAGCAGACGCATGGCAGGATAACTTTAGCGAAAGTTTCTTAAAAACCGACTCATGGGGTGGCGCTGCCGGTTTAGCGTTTATAGATAAACAAACAGGTCAGTATGAGTTAGTGTCTCCTGATGGTGTTTCTCCTTCAAGAATAAGTGATAATAAGTGGAGGGTTAGTACTAAGGCTGCGATGGGAGATAGGTGGTCAGGATACTTCAAGAAATATATTCAAAAGCAATTAAGCGAAGCAGCCCTTAGAAAAGTTATCGGCAACATACTGAAGGAAGACCTTACAGGATCAGACAAATCTGATATCAAGCGTATGATCAAAAAAGAGCTTGATGGTCCCGCGAACAGAAGGGAAGTTGATAAAGCTTTTAAAAGAAACTTTGACAAAGAACTAAAGAAAGCTTTAGGGTCCAGCTTCTTTGGGACTCCTGGAAAGATCAACAAGTTTGTTGTCGATGAAATTCATAAAGAAGTACTTAACAGTATGGACTCCAAGGCCAGTAAAGACGTGATCATATTAGTCTGTAAGGCGGTCATTAAAAAGCTGTATAGAGAACTTAGCTTTTCGTCTCCCCAAATAATAGACAGAATTAATCCAAAAGTGTAAACATATTTTTTTTCGTCTATAATGTGTTCATGAGAATTCCAGACGAAAAAAAGATGTTTAATGTTGGCGATAAAGTTCTTTACAAAAGTAAAGTCGTAACTGTTCATGATATACAAGAGCAAACAGTATACTATGAGCATCGCCCGATAGCCACTTATCTTAGTTACATTTACGTTGTAATTGATGATGACAATAATCGGCACTACACCGAAGCTTCAGATTTATTAATTTATGAAAAATCCTTGTAGAATCGCTATATTAAATAATGGTACAATATCCATTATATCGGGCTGGTGAAATAGTTGAAGTATATGAGCTTTACAATGATGGTCTTGTGCGTGACACCTTTTTAGGCCTCGTCACGAACTACACTCTAGTCGAATGTTTTGCAGCAAATTCAAGTTATTTTGTTTATGATATACTTGGAGGTATTTCTCCGGATTCTGTAGTACAAAAAGTCGTCGAATCTTCTATATCAAAGTTTAGACAAAGGCAACAATGAAGGATTTTCTTATCAGCTGCGTATCACTAGCAATAATTTTGGCTATTGTTTTAGGAGCAAGTTCTACTGTCGTGCTTTTATCTGAACATTTAACTGCATGGGGAATTCCTCTAGAGTTGACTTGGTTTCTTATAGGGTTTTGCGTTAATTCAGCCAACCCCGGTAAGTACTTAGCCAAGCTGTCTTATGACATCTGGTCATTTGTCGATGAAAGAGCCTCGAGATTTAAATGAAAGTTAAGCCTATACGAAAGTTTCTGTTTTCATCGTATGATGAAAGCCCAGAGCAGCGCAAAGACAAACTTATAGCGTTAATCGACGAGCTTGTAATGTCTACTGATCACCTTACGAGTGATTATAGAATTATGACATCTATGGGAGTTGTTAATTTTCAAAAATGCTTAAAGCTTAAAGAGCATTTATGTAATCGTCAAGATGATAGAAGTATAAGGATTTCAAATTTGCTAGAAAGACTTATGAAACTTCACAGTCGGTAATAAAATGTCAGACCCTTATTCTATACTTGGCGTTCAAAAAACAGCGACTCTACAAGAAATTAAGAAAGCGTATAGAAGGCTTGCTTTAGAGAATCATCCTGACAGAAACAACGATAACCCTGCAGCAGCTGAAAAATTTAAGGAGATATCAGCTGCTTATAGTACAATTGGATCTGAAGAGTCTAGAGCGAAATACGAGGAAAGTCTAAGACACCATAGTAGACGACCACAAAGTCATCGCAGTCATGGGTTTGACGACTTTTTTAATAACGTCAACAGGGCGAACGTGTGGGAAGACTTGTTTGGCAAAGCCAGCGCAGGTCGTAGAAATGGAAATCCATTCACTATAAACGCTCAAATAGATGTTACGCTGGAAGATATTGTTAAAAGCGTTAAAAGATCATTTATACTTGAGAACCAAACAATAGAATTTCAAGTTCCTAAAACTTCTAGACCTGGTCAAAGCGTTGTTATACCAATAGCAACTGGTCAAGAATTGCACGTTAGAATTAATTTAATTCCACATCCAGTCTTTAGTTTTTTAAATGACGATTTATTTTGTACTTTGGAAATACCTGTCGAGACAGCGATACTTGGCGGCTCCATACAGGCTCCAACTCTAGAGGGTTCTGTAAATCTAAAGATCCCACCGCAAACTTCATCTCATTCAAAACTTCGTATTAGAAATGCAGGACTGTATAAGCAGTCAGGAGGTTGTTCCTCTATAATTTATGAAATAAAAATTAATACGAAAAAAATAAGCCCTAAATTATGGGACGCAATATCCTAATAGTCTTGTACTTCATGGTACACTATCATATAATGGAACTATAAAGAATATCGCATGGAGAAAATCGATGGGAGAATTAATAGACTTAAAGAGCTACAAAGAAGAAAAGCAAGATAACGAAATTGCTGCTCTTAAGGCTGAGCTAGCAAAGCTTATGGAAGAAATAGGGGTAGAGGCTGTACCTATGATGTTAATGAGCGAGTCTGGTATTAGCAGTAACTTAGGTTTGTCTTTTTCTATTCCAAACGGTTATGAATCGTATGATCTTAAAAAAGATGAAGAATAATATACAACGAAAGAAAAAGACCTTTAAGCCCAGCCCAGGAGACATTTTGGAAGATCGCCACGGAAATAGAATGGTGATTGTTGATGTTGTTGGAGAACGAACAGGAGACTGTTATGTTCTTCTTAATGGCAAAGTAAAGTTAGTTAACGCTAAAAATTCATTTATTATTAAAACCCCGGTTACCGCCGGAAGATAAAAAGGAGAACGTAAAATGGCAAATCAAGAAGTAGTATCAGAGTTCATTGGAAAAGTCTTGGCTTTTGAGGCTGAGAAAAAGGAACTAGCGGAGGCAGAAAAGGAATTGTACGCCGACTATAAGGATAAGTTAGACGTCAAAGCATTCAAGGTTGCTCTTAGAATTGCTAAGATGCGAGCTAAATTAGACTCGACAGAAGACGCAGAAGTTGATCAAATCTTGACTGTTGCTGTAGATCTAGTATAATTAACCGCGTCAAACATAATGTTGTTATACAAGAGGTAGCTACAAATGAGAATGAAACAAGAAAAATATTTCGCCATAGGACTAGTATTTGCAATAATTTCGCTATACGCCACGTCTGTGTACAATTATTTTTTGGAGCCTAACGTAATACCTACCGCATATGCGTCAGTGCCTTCACAAAACGAAGCTGACCAGCAGGCAAGTAGGATTATGGAAGTAATAAGAGTTGAAGACGCGGATTCTAGACTGTTTCGGCCAATTGGAAAACAAGAGATGTATGTCCCAGGTACAAAGTGCGCGCTCACAAATTCTAATCTTTCTCCTGATGGTACATTCTACAATGTTCCACCAGCATGCTTCTTTATAGATAAGAAAGAGAAATGAGATCCGGTTTAGCTGCGACGCTTATAACATTTATTGTTTCCTGCGCTAACCCAAGCGTTGCCAAAGCGCCGGATCCGGAAAACGGTTTTCATAAGTTAAGTCCTATTAGTGTTGAAGAATCAACAAGGTTCCAATACATGAACGAAACTGGTGATGATCGGTGTCTGGCGAGGGATTGCCTATGTCTAGTTGGTCTACCTCACGGCGTCTTAAAAGACAAAGCCAAAGAATTTGAAAGACGGTATTCTTTATTTTTTAAAGAGGCATCTTCATCAATCGATAATGTTCAGTCTAGACAGCTTAAAGAGTTCGTATCTTCTCTTGATAAAGGATCATCATCTTTTACGATTGTTGGATATACTGATGATTGTGGGTCTCATGGCTATAATAGTAAGCTTGTAAAGAATAGGACGGATGAGGTTTTAGGTATTCTTAAATCTTCTGGTCTAAAAAACATCGATACAACAATTTTCAACGCTGAGTTTGGAACAGGTCATGACCCCGCGGCAAGAAGAGTTGACGTCATAGTACATAAAGAATCCAGAATTACAACGATGGTCGACAAGATACAAGCAGATGTATATCTTATAGACGCGTCTGGCTCAATGTGGGATGGATGGAAGAAGTGGTCTGACATAGCTGCTGTGTCATTTAAACCTGGGTCAAGAGTATACCTTTCTACGACTATGGACTGTGTGAGAGGAAAGCGCTTAGACAAAGTTTCTCCTGCCGGCGGTACAGAGATATGGTATTCGTACTGGAAAGTACTTGAGTTAATGAAGGCTGGTGAAACGTTGTTAATCGTTTCTGATTTTAGGTCAAGAGTCCCCTTAACAAAAAGGGAGTCCGCAATGATAGAGAGTAAGGTTACGGCTAGAGGCGTAAAAGTTATCGCAGTAACGCCTTAAGAATTTACTATACAAAATTAACTATTAAATTTATCTTTAGAAAATGGAGGCACAAATGCCAAAGAGACTACATATCGATGATGCTCAAGCTTTAATGAACATTCGTCAAAATTTAATCAATGACCATGAGCGATTGCTGGATGGTATGCATGCACCTGCAATGGCAGTTGTAAAGCAAGCTGACGTTTCAAAGTCGTTTGCAGCTGCAATTAAAAGCTTAGAAGAAGTACTGTCTTACGCTGCTGATATTGAGTTTAAAAGAACACCTTAAGTCTTGTAAACTTCTACTTTTCTTTATATTATTCTAATAGGATCATTCATATAAAGGAGAAGTAATGACTACTAAGCAATATCGAAACAACTATAAGAACATGCAACCCAATACAGCCCAATTCATCGGCAGGGAGATTGTTCTTGCCACTATGATGGATAGTAACGCGGCAGCTCTAAATGACCGTCTTTCGAGCGCAGGTATTACGAATCCGGATGGATCAGCTGTCGTATTTAGTACTCCTCATCTTTCGCAAATGAAGTCTGGTATTTGTGCTGTTCTTGATATGGTTCAAACAAAGGCACCTCATAGATTTAATGAAGCACTAGAGCTGGTTGTTAATATGCATACTGGTGGCTCTTATGGTCCTTGGTACAGACGATGGTATGTTCCTTTTGCTCTGGAGACGGGATCTGCACTTTGGATTTCATCATCGGAAGCGCATAAGATTGTAGAGCGGCTTAGGTCTGAAGCAGCATAATTTTTGCTCATTGGAGCGACGAGGGGGATGCTACGCATCCCTTTTTGTTTTTCTTGCCTAAGTAATAATATGGTAGGCGAATTTTTAATCGGCCAAACTGTAGTCGTTATTGGTGGTATTGTTGATGTAACGGGCATCTTGTCTAAGTCAGTTACAGTTTGCATTATAGAGCAGGTAGGTCAAAAAGACTTAATGGTTAAAACTGCTGCTTCCGGCGCAAGGTACGTTGTGCCTAAAGAAGTATGTGTTCTTGTAGACATAAGCAAATCAGCCCTAGACTCGAGTCGTCCCTTGCGTCCAGAGATAGGTGACATGGTTTTTTATCAAGGAAAACTAAATTGGCGTGATAGCTCAGAGACATCTATAGCTGGTACAATATACGAGATAGAGTACTCTTATGGTAAGCCAATTGCGGCCAAGGTTCATCACGGTTCTGAGATGGTAAAATTACCTTATGAAGACTTAATGGTACTTCAGCGTTCAAAACCGTCTTAACTTTTGTACATTGGCTTCCTACCCTTATAATCATCTATAGACTTAGGAGGACATGATGGCTAAAGCATCGGCACGGGGCAAACGTAAATCCGTCGTTGACGAGTATAAAGCGAAAGCAAGGGGCAAAAAAACTTCTCAAAAAACTCCGGTTTCTAATTCGGAAAAAATTAAAGAGTTAAAAAAGTCTCGTCACGAGCCAGTCCTTAGTATGACCATCGGAGGCGACACATTTTCCGCAGGCGATATGGCATGGTATGTCATGGAGTCCTCAGGCTATTCAAACAGACCTCATCAAGGTGAGATTAAGGAGTGTTATCCTTCAGACGGTATTGAACCTTGCGTATCTGTTTGGGACCTCACAGAGGGCAAGTACAGGACAATCAGGCACTCATTAGTTGGGTGGTCTAAAGCGGAAGCAAAGGATAGATGGGATAAGTACGTTAAGGCAAATCCATCTAAAAGTAAGTCTAAAAAATAATATCGTGATTCAATCAATACGCCGAAGGCGTTTCGCTAGAATCGACTCATCATTTTTCTAAATCATATAAAGCCCACCAGGGACCCGAGAACACACCGAGGTAGAAACGAATGGAACAAAACATGCTATACACAGCGGTACTCCACAACAGGACAGAGGGGTACACAGTTCAATACTTAGGGCTGCCGGCGGGACTTGATAGAGCGCGCTCACGACTCAAGGAGACATTGGGTGATAAGGGTACACTCTTGACAGCTCTTATTCCCGGTCATCACCCGGTCGCTCTGCCTAACGGTGCGCACTATAGTCGGGAAATTACGTGGCTGTAGAATCCCACCCCCTCCGGCAGGCTGTAATAAAAACGATAGGCTTTGCCATTGCCGGCTCTATCATCGTGGCGCTTACAGCAACGCTTATTGGGCTAACAATTACTGCACGCCGACAAAAAGAGGGTGCATGTGACTGAGGGCTGGGATGTAGGTGCGATCATAAAGATACCGCATTCAATGATAGAAAAAGAAGAGCTCGGGTGTATTGTGAAAATCATACAGGGTACACAACCCCACGAAGACGACACAATGTGGGTACCAACGATGGTCTCTGTACTTGTTAGTGATGGTGTCGTACATTACACACTAGACTATCTAAAACAACAAGCAATAATCGTAAAACAACATGGGAAGGCGGACTGCGCGCATGAAACTAGTTAGAGATTTTATTCCTCAAATTATCGAAGGATCGGGTGGCAAGTGTAAGTGGAGATACACAACTGGTCGAGAAGAGTTTTTTTCAATGTTAGAAAATAAAATTGTCGAAGAAACCGGAGAATTTCTCGACGCGGTCGATTACGACCACGTGGTAATGGAGGCCGGCGACGTGCTCGAGGTTGTGTACACACTGTTTCGACTCCGTGGGGTCTCTATCGCCGACGCCGAGCAAGCTCGGATTGAAAAGTATAATTCGCGAGGCGGATTTGCTGGGGGAATTGTTTTAGAAAAATCTTGATATTCGTGCAAATTTCACACCCCTTGGTGTATAATATAAATATAGAGAGGATGGGGAATGGCTCCCCATCAACACAGCCCAGGAGGCACTATGACCAAGATTCCCGCACTCAACGGACCCCTTATCGGAGACCGAGTTCGCTCTTTCGACTTTCATTACGAGCGATCACTCGAAGGTCCTCGCTCTTGCTACATGGAAGGCCAGATCACTGGTATTGAAATGGTAAGAGGATGCTGGCGGTATAAGATTGAAGTCAATCGGTGTGTTGCTGGTGGCAAAGAAGTCAAAGATTTCGCTCGAGTTATCTACCCTCCTATTAACGGCACCAAGACAACCATGGGTCGACTTACTGACGGTGTGGAACTGCTAAACCCAGTGCTTAGCGATCAACAACGTGTTGACCCCTTTGATTACCCTCACACTTCAGAGTACCGATAACATGAAGATTGGTAATACAGAGCTTGGTTCTTGGGACGATGCAATGAGTGCCCACCCGCTATGTCCTCTTATGTGGAAGTTTAACATCATTACTTTTCCGACCATGATCTTTCTCGAACTTGGGTGGTACTAAATGAAAAATTGTGAAAAGCAGCACTTTAAAACCGCATTTGGGATCGACTATCCAGTCGATGGTACGATGTACTGTACGTTTTCAAAGAAGACAAAAGTTTGTATAGTCCTCTCCGCTCACCGCACCGGTGAGTATGCAGATTCCGGCTACATAATGGCCTGCTCGGCGACCGGCAGCCTTGTTGTGGATTCTTGGGACATTCTTATGGATGGTCGGGTGCAAACAATGAACCACAGCAACTTGGTGCCAGTATGAAAGTCGGTGATATCGTAGAAGTTAATACCAAGTACAGCGGTAAGAGGATCGGTTTGATCATTGGACACGATCCACACACTGGATACCGCGTTTGCTCACCTGATTATCCACGAGATATCAGAGCCTTGAAATGCGACATGAAGTTGGTCAAATGAAAGTCGGTGATTTGGTAAAATACATGAGCCGGATAGTTCTTGTTACCGGCTTCGATACTCAGGACGCCACCGCCCGGCTGGGAACACGTTGGGCGTACGGTATTGAACTTGATGATGATCGCGCTATGGTTGGAAAATACCGCAAATCCGCCTTGAAGGTGATTAAATGAAAATCGGTGATCTAGTTCGTGAAACTATCGACGGCTATGTCGGGGTTATCGTGGAATGGGAACAAGACGGATGGCTTGTCCACTTCACTGAATACAATTGTATCTTCCACATGGCGCCTCGGCTCTTGGAGAAAGTAGTATGAAGCCCGGTGATCTAGTCAAAATTGTCGGTAGCCACGCTACGATCACAGGTGTGATTCTAGAATCCTGGAAGCTAGAGGAATGGTGGATGCTTTTGACCCAGAGGGGTGATGTAATCCACTGGCCAGAAAGTCAAATGGAGCTAGTGAAATGAAAGGAAAAAATGGCAAATATTCGAGTACAACCGCCGCCTCACTTTTATAATAAATCAAGTTAGGAATCATGGCATACGGGCCTATAGCTCAATCAGGTTAGAGCAATTGTCTCATAAACAATAGGTTTCCGGTTCAAGTCCGGGTGGGCCCACCATATCATAAGAGCAGAGAGTAAAATAAACTGAAAGGATGCATAAAGCATGACAGAAGGGAAGAGAGATTACGCAGCAATGTTTGCCCATATCAAAGCAGCCGAACCGTTTAAGGTCGGAGCAAAGGTAAAGCATAAGGATGATGTTGGTACTGACAAAGAAGGTCAGGTATACGAAATCACCGTTGAGCATGGATACAGCAAAATGTGGCTTGACCCATACCGCGTATGCTCTTATGAAGATCTCATTTTAGTGGAGGAAGCAGTGAGCACATACGATAAACTAATTAATACTTTTGTGAAACTTGAAGTACCAAACGATACAGAAGTTACTTTTACATACGACGAAGGTACTGACGTCATGCATTATACCGGTGATGCGGAGGAAAATGCGGTTGGCGAAACAAGCACGATTAATCGACTAATCGAAATCTCTCGTTGTGGAATGACACTTAACGAGGATCTTATTGATGATATGCGAGATCAAGGCCATCTAGATGAATATGAGCGCGGGTCGTATGATTTCGAAGGTTACTGCACAGAAACCGTTGCTGAAAACTTTTATGACTATGATGACTATATTAGCACTAGTATTAAGCAATATGATCATAAGCGTGGGTTTTGCACCGTGACAGCAACAGTAACTACCACAGTTCAGAATATTATCGACTCCGGTGAGCCGGGTGATGATCTGGCAGTGGGTGGATGGAAGGCTAGCTTTGATAGTCCATCAGGCTCAATGACAATTGACATCTAACAAACCTGGTCGATTTCCTGAGCTGTCTCGTGAAGAGAGGGCCGTGCTTATTAAAGAAATAGAGAACTGGATCCAATGGCGCTATTCTGGCAAGTGGTTCGAAAAAGTCTCTATGGCCTTGCTTCAGGAAATCGACTACCTTCAATCCCAAATCAAGAAAGACTGATATGATTAAAGGAGACCTTGTAGTTCGATCTTATGGGGCGTACTGCGAAAGTCCGAGTGATACAGAGGTTGGTATTATTACTAGCTTTGAAATCGTAGAACATAACGCCCATAACTTTGAAGCAGTTTGCCCTACGAAGTATACGAAGTATGCTGTTGTATTGTGGCCAGACAACTATGACACTCACGAGTTAACACGGGAACTTACGTTAGCAAGTGACTATTTTGAAGTGAGAAGTGAATATGAAGGTTGGTGATATGGTCAGGTTTGCCCTTTGGGAAGACCTTGAAGATGTTAACAATTGGTCGACTACTCCAAAGAAAAGAATCGGCCTACTTGTCAAGTACGATAGTCTTATGAAGACGGCTTCTGTTTTATGCGAAGACAAAGTTGTTAAAGTGAGAGCTCAGCTTGTTGAAAAAGCTGGAAGAAAAGATATTGAGATGTATCAAGGGGAGAAAGAAAATGCAGAGCAATGATAGCTTTTGGAGCTTTATCTATTCACGTACCTTCAACGGTATTCTTGCATTAGCAAACGGATATTTTTGTTTTAACAGTTTAAACCACGGACATTACGGCTGGGCAGTTGTAAGTGGTTTCTTTTGTTGGTTAATGGCAAAGCAGTATTTCGATAAAGGTAAAAGTTAATTTGACAATCGTGCAAAAGTACTGTGATTTAGGGTATAATAGTAATATAAGGAATGAGGAATTAATCCTGTATTGCTTATAACAGAAACCCTGGAGAATGTATATGCCTCGCAAGTCCCGTAAACTACGTCTTGAGCAAGCAGTACAACTATGCGATGCATGGTCAAACTCTGCTTTTCGTAACGACTGGCGCCACCGCTTTATCATCGATATGGTCGGAAAACTTACAGCAGATAAAGGCACTAGCACAAAGCAACGTAACTGGCTTGATAGCCTCATAGAAGAAGGTGTTCCATCACCTGACAGTAAGAACCCAGAGCTTAGTAAGCGTATTGAAGCTGCAATCGCTACCTATGAGCCTCATTTAGATACTTTTAGGTGGGAACTTGGCGTTCTTAAAGACTTTCTACCAAGAGTTATTGTTGGTAGGTCACTATCTGAAAAGCAGCTTTCACTCCTTGAAAGACTATTGACTGAATCAGAGCAAGTTGCTTCTGGAAACATCTGGGCTCCGACACCTGAAGAGTCAAAAAACATAGCAACAGCAACATTGCTTTACAGAGGGTACTCACCAATGTGGAGATCAGAACGTCCAGCTGTTCGAAGAGCTGCGGAGGCTTGTGAAAGGTTCCTTGCAGATGGTGGGTTTATCAAGCAAGGTGATGTAAAAAAGCTTCTAAAGGCGGTGTCTGGACGGTTGAAGCTGGTGAATAATCCAAGGTTTAAGGCTGGTGACATTGGAAAATACAATTTTGGAGGTGAAGTCCAGCGCCTTGTATGTATGTCAGATGTTCGTGTTACTACCGACGGTGCTATCGTAAATGACTGGCTATGCCCAGATGGGACAATGAAAACCGCCCATGCTGATAGGATTTACAAACGATGAGTAAACAATACAAGGGCATGTGGGTATACGTTAAGTCTACAGACGGAGCCAAGACCAGAGCAAGACTTATAAGTGTACTTGAAGAAAGTGTCGAGATTAAGTATCCGCATATAGGCGGCACGTTTACGTTCAGCCGTGATGCTGTTGTTGATGAAAAAGGCGAAAGGCTTAAGTACAATGGATGAAGCTTCTACTATTAAAGTTGGTGATGTTGTATTAGACTCTGCTTATGGAATGTCTGGTCTTGTTGTAGAGTTAAACCCTAGATGGGTCGATTCAGAATCTGGAGAGGATCACACGTGGCAGTTTGGCGTCTTATATGAAGATGGACAACTGGGATACGCTGATAGCTATGAGCTAACCCTTATAGGAGATAAAAAATGATTACAGATTTTAAGAACAATTTTTGTGCTTGGTTAGGGACCAAGCTTATTAATTTTGCTTGTAAAGAGTGGATGCCACTCTCAGCTAAGGCTGCATTTTTTAAGATTGGCTGCTGGCTTCATAGTTGTGATGTAAGTAAGGATGGAATGTATGAAAGCTGGTGATCTTGTCAAGGATAAAAAAACTGGATCCGTTGGTATCATAGCGAACGCTTGGATTGATGAAAACGATAAGACATCTGTGATCGTTGAGTTCTTAGAAAAA
>MDTC01058816.1_pt1 | contig 15352 bp, 11 predicted proteins | sample 811181 | NCBI WGS metagenome assembly MDTC01 (sample SAMN05326644, study PRJNA326480) | marine metagenome | isolation source: seawater | place: Pacific Ocean: North | collected 2011
GCAATAATTGGTTCATGTGTTATATCATTTAATTGATATGAATATTTTAAAGCTTTGCCGATTGGAAATAGAATAGAAATAAAAATAATTAAAGAAAGGATTATTAGATATTGTCTCCAATTTTTATGCAATTGAAAATAATCAATAAATATTTTCAATATTTTTTCTAAAGTAAGCATTATTAAACTACACTTTTTAAAATCTCTCGTGAGATTATTAGACGTTGAATTTCACTCGTACCTTCTCCAATCTCTAAAATTTTAGCATCTCTAAAAAATCTCTCAACATCATAATCTTTAACATATCCATAACCCCCATGAATCTGAATAGCTTCTGTTGCTACAGACATCGCTGTTTCACTTGCAAATAATTTTGCCATGGCAGCTTCTTTTGTTACATCTTTTCCTTGGTCTTTAAGCCATGCCGCATGATAAACTAATAATTTAGATGCTTCTATTTTTGTTGCCATATCTGCTAATTTAAACCCAATAGACTGAAATTGACTTACATATTTTCCAAATGCTTTTCGTTCCTTAGAATATTGCAATGCAAGTTCATAAGCGCCTTGTGCTGTCCCAACTGATAACGCACCGATAGCAATACGGCCCGACGTTAATGTTTGTAAAAATGTTTTAAAGCCATTTGTAGTCTGCCCAAGTATTGAAGAAGCCGGAATCCTCATATCCTTAAAAAATAATTCTCTAGTATCACTCGCCCGCCATCCCATTTTTTTCTCTTTAGGACCAATTTCTAATCCTGGAGTATCTGTTTTAATCGTAAAAGCAGCAATCCCTAAATCATCACCATTCTCTTCTATGCGTGATGTAAAGGATAAAATACCTGCTTTTCCAGCATTAGTAATAAATATTTTTCCACCATTGACAATATACTCATCCCCATCTCTTATTGCTTTAGTTTTTGTCGCTCCAGCATCACTACCAGCCCCTGACTCAGTCAATCCAAACGCTCCTAATACTTCTCCAGATGCTAGCTTAGGTAAAAAATTGTTTTTTTGTTCATCATCACCAAATAACAATATCGGTAATGTACCCAAAGATGTATGAGCTGTCATAGTTATAGCTACAGATGCATCAATCTTTGCAAGCTCTATAATGGCAGTTGCAAATGCTACCATATCTAAACCAGCACCGCCATATTTTTCTGGAATAACAATCCCCATCAAGCCTAATTCACCCATTTTCTTTATAATTTCATCAGGAAAATTTCCTGTAGCATCTAATTGTTTTACCTGATGTGCTATTTCAGATCGTGCAAATTCACGCACCATATCACGAATCATTAAATGTTCTTCTTTAAAAAATAAATTATTCATTTAAATACTTTTTTGAATTCAAGGTTTCTGTTCAAATTTACAAAAGACTTAGTTTAAAATTGATAATCGAATATCTTTAGCATTGAGCTGAATAAACTCCTTACCCCGCCAAATCGTATTTTCAATAAAACACGCTATATCAATTCTCTTACCCGATATTAAGATTTTATAATGATCTGCTAATCCAAAACCAACGACATCCATAATATTTTGATTTTGTTGTATTTGAAATCTAATGTGATTGCCATTACCAATAATCTTAGGGTTGCCAATAACTTTAACATCTATAACTCCAAATTTTGGACGTTTATTCCCTGGGCCAAAAGGACTAAGCTGTTTTAAAAAAGACATTAATCGTTGATTAATATCCTTAACACTAATATTAACATCTAAGTTTATTTTTGGCTCTATTGATGAAATTGATAATTGTTTATTTACCAATGAACAAACAGTCTTTTTAAATTTTTCTATATTTGTATTGTTAATTAAAAAACCTGCAGCCATAGGATGTCCACCATATTCAAGTAATAGATTTTTTGTTTTTGATAATACTTTGTATAAATCTAAACCTTTGATACCTCTTGCGGAGCCTCTGCCGTAACCATTTTTATCAATTGAAATAATAATAACCGGCCTATGAAACTCATCTTTTAATTTTGATGCCACTATACCAATAACACCTGGATGCCATCCCTTAGAACCTAGAACTATGACCTTTTCTATTTCTAAATTAATTGATTCATATATCATAGAACAGGCATCTTCATATACAGATTTTTGAATATTTTGTCTTTTATTATTTTCATCATTTAATCTTTTTGCTAATTTATTTGCAATTAATTTGTCATTTGTTGTTAATAATTCAACTGATTTATTTGCATCCCCTACACGACAAGCTGCATTTATACGAGGGGCTATAGTAAATAATAACTCCATCACTGATAGATCTTTTTTTATATTAACATTTACGCCCTTTAATAGTTCTCTAATACCTAATCTCTTTTGCTGTTTCAATGATTTAAGTCCATAGTGAACTAAAATCCTATTTTCATTCTTTAATGGCACCAAATCCGCTACAGTCCCAAGAGCTACTAAATCTAATAAATCAAAAATTATTTTTTTTGGAGCTCCTAATTTTTGTACAATACCCGATAAAAGTTTCCAAGCAACTCCCGCACCACAAAGATCTTTAAACGGATATTCACAATATGATTGATTTGGATTGATAATAGCAAATGCATTTGGAAGTAATTTATCAGAAATATGATGATCACTAATTATTACATCTATATTTTTCAAATTTGCATAATTTGTTTGTTCAACTTGCTTAATACCACAGTCACATGTAATTATAAGATTTGCACCTAATCCCACTGCAACATCAATCCCCTTATTAGATAGGCCATGCCCTTCTTTGTCTCTATCTGGTATATATGTGGTAACATTTCCACCTAAGGCCTTTATACCAAGATAAAGAATTGATACACTTGTAGTTCCATCTACATCATAATCTCCAAGAATAAAAATAGGAATCTTTTTTTGAATATTTTGAATAATTCTTTCAACAGCTTTATTCATATCCTTCATTAAAAATGGATCATAAAGTTGTGATAATTTTAAATTAAAAAATGGCTCAATAGATTTCTGATCTTTCAATCCTCGTAAAGCCATAATTTTTGCATGCAGAATAGGGATAGTATATTTTTGAGAAATATATCCTATTAGTTTGGAATCAAATTGTGGAAATTTCCAATGCATATTATTAAAAATTGAGTCGGTTTATAAGCCGAGTTTTGTCCTTTAATCAATATTTTGGTTAAAGGGATGGTCATTTGTCTAGCCTTATTATTGCTAACAAAGTCTAGCAATTTACCCGCTCTTCAAATGGTACGAACAATACCTTAGAGCCTATTCAATCTTGCACCAGATGGGGTTTACAAGCTAACTGAATTTATTCAGAAACTGGTAGTCTCTTACACCACCTTTTCACCCTTACTATTAATGTAACTAGATTAAACCCTAATTACATTAGATAGCGGTTTATTTTCTGCTGCACTTTCCATCATGCGATTTAACACATCTCTCCCCATTAAGGAGCATCCTGTTCTGCGGTGCTCGGACTTTCCTCTTTTGGGCCGCAAATACAGGCCAAAAGCAACCATCCAACCGACTCAATTCAAAAAACTAATTTAATTCTTTATTTGATTCTGACTATAAATAAATCGGTTACAAACATCGCACCTGTGTACACCGATATTTGCCTTTACTTCAGTGACAGTTTGTGGAGGGATATGCGCACCACAACCACCACAACCACCATCTAAAATCATCACTACTGCTAAACCATCTCTATGTTGTATCACTTTATCATAAACAGCAATAATACTACTATCAATTTGACTAATAGAATTTACTCTTTCATTCTCAAGAGCCAACTTTTCATCTGCTGAATTGGAGATAGCAGCCTCTAACTTTTCACGTCTTGTGGCTAAGTCTGCTGTTAAGCTACCTAAGTCCGATTCCATTGACTTGATTTCTTCAGTTAAGTTATCTGTCTCTTCAATATAAATTAAAGAATCAGATTCAATTTTTGTTCTTTCTTGCTTTAAATGATCAACTTCATTCATCAAAGCATCATATTGTTTATTATTTGTAACTAAAAAAAGTTGATCTTTTAACTTATTAACTTTCTCATTGATTTCAGCAATTCTGACTTCATTCTTATTAGTCTTAACCTGAATATCTTTTAATCGAGATTTTTTATCTATTAAAGATTCTTGGATTTCTGTTTCTTGATTATTTAATTCATCAACTTTGGACGGTAAATCACCGAGAAGGTCATTCAAATCCTGTAGCTTAGTATCAATTGATTGTAATTCAATAAGTTTTTCCATATAGTCACCTTAGTGTAAAAAAAATGCACCTAAAAAGGTGCATAATATAATTTTAATTAAAAACCATCTCTAGATATTGGTTTAAGTCTTGTAATAACAAAAAAGGGCTTTCCCGTTTGAAAATATAAAATATTATTCATTTTTAGCATTCTAATTTATTTAGCAATTAGTAGAATAAGAATGAATAAATTAATTAAGAAGTATAAAAAACACCATAGGGTATGAAATAGATTTTTTTTAAGCTTATAACACAAATTTTAAACAATAATTACAATTTTAATTTATGTCTGATTCTTTTATTGATCGCCATATTGGCCCAAACGCAATACAAATCCAAGAGATGCTTAACGAGTTAGGGCTTAATTCTTTAGATGAGCTATCGAATGCTATTGTCCCAAATGATATTTATGTTAAAACACCACTGGATATTCCTATGGGTTTATCAGAGTCAGAAACAATTCAACGGCTTCATGAACTAGCAAAGAAGAATTCTGTATTTAGATCTTTTATTGGGATGGGTTATTATGGGACAGTAGTCCCTAGTGTTATTAAACGTAATATTCTAGAAAACCCGGGTTGGTACACACAGTATACTCCTTATCAAGCTGAGATTAGCCAAGGGAGGCTTGAAGCGCTTCTTAATTTCCAGACAATGGCATCTGATTTAACTGGACTCCCTATGGCCAATGCATCCTTATTAGATGAAGGTACAGCAGCAGCAGAAGCTATGGTTATGTTCTATAATGCATGTACTAAATTAAATAAATCAAATTTCTTAGTATCTGATCAATGTCATCCACAGACAATTGATATCCTTAAGACTCGTTCCGAACCATTAGGAATTCAACTTATTATTCAAAATCATAATGATTTTATATTTAATGATGATGTATTTGGTGTCTTAGTTCAATATCCAGATACGGAAGGAAACATACATAATTTCTCTGAATTATGTATTGAAGCACACAATAATAATGCTTATGTCTGTATTGCGACAGACTTATTAGCACTTACCTTATTAAAACCTCCTGGTGAAATAGGAGCAGATGCTGCAATAGGAAACTCCCAGCGTTTTGGAGTGCCTATGGGTTATGGAGGCCCGCATGCTGCATTTTTTACCACTACTAATCAATTTAAACGCAAAATCCCTGGAAGAATTATTGGTGTTTCAAAAGATTCAAATGGCGACATCGCACTCCGAATGGCACTACAAACACGAGAACAACATATCCGCCGAGAAAGAGCCACATCAAATATTTGTACTGCTCAGGTATTATTAGCTATCATGTCTGGTATGTATGCTATTTACCATGGGCCAGAAGGCCTCGCTAGTATCGCCAAGAGGATCAATGAATTAACATCTAAATTAGCGAATTCCCTTAAGGAATCAGGGTATGAAATAGTACATTCAAAATTTTTTGATACTATTAAATTCAAACCAAATGATGGATGGGAAAAAAAAGCTAAAATTTTAAAGTTTAATTTTCGAAAATTTAAAAATGGGTATTTAGGAATTTCTTTTGATGAGACTACAACAGAATCACATCTAGAGAAACTAATATCCTTATTTGAAGCAAATAAAAACAATAAAAAGGTCACATCAATACCTAATGAATTAAATCGCTTATCAACTTATTTAGATCATCCAATATTTCACAAGTATCGATCAGAAACAGAACTGATGCGCTATATCCACAGACTAGAGGTCAAAGATTTATCTTTAAATACAAGTATGATTCCCTTAGGATCTTGCACTATGAAGCTTAATGCCGCCACAGAAATGGAGGCTGTGACATGGAGAAAATTCAATAATATTCATCCTTTTGCACCCACTAATCAAACAATTGGCTATCAAGAATTAATAAAAGAATTAAGTGACTGGTTAATTGAATGTACTGGATTTGATAATATTTCTATGCAACCAAATTCTGGAGCACAAGGTGAATATGCCGGGCTTATGGTTATTCGAGCTTATCATAATACAAGAGGTAATAGCCATAGAGATATTTGTTTAATCCCGGCATCTGCTCATGGTACAAATCCTGCATCTGCAGTTATGGCTGGAATGAAAGTTATAGTTATTGATTGCGATAAACATGGCAATATCTCTAAGGATGATTTAATAAATAAAGCTAAAAAATATTCTGAAAATCTTGCTGCTATCATGATTACATATCCATCAACACATGGAGTATTTGAAGATAGCATTAAAGAAATCTGCGAAATTATTCATACATATGGTGGGCAAGTCTATCTAGATGGAGCTAATCTAAATGCCATGGTTGGATTATGCAAACCTGGGTTGTTTGGTGGAGATGTAATGCATATTAACTTACACAAAACATTCTGCATCCCGCATGGTGGAGGGGGTCCCGGAATGGGGCCCATCGTTTGCAAAAATCATTTGACTCCTTTTTTACCAGGCCACTGCCAAATGGAAACAAAGAGAGTGAATGCTATCAGCGCTATTTCTTCGTCACCGTTTGGTAGCAGTAATATTTTACCTATTTCATGGTCTTATATAGCAATGATGGGCCGGGATGGACTGACCAAAGCTTCACAAGTCGCCATCTTAAATGCTAATTATATGGCAAAAAGACTCGAAAATTATTACCCTATTTTATATCGTGGTATTAGTGGATATAACGCACATGAATTTATTATTGATCTTAATGGTATAAAAAATGATTCTGGCATATCAGTTGAAGACGTAGCAAAGAGACTCATGGACTATGGGCTACATGCTCCTACAATGTCATGGCCTGTGCCAGGTACTCTGATGGTTGAGCCAACAGAGAGTGAATCAAAATATGAGCTAGACTATTTCTGTGATGCTATGATCTCTATTAAAAATGAGATAACAAAAATTATTAATGGAGTTTGGCCAATAAATAATAATCCACTTGTTAATGCACCTCATACAGTTCAATTAATTGCAGATGATAATTGGAAATTTAGCTATAACCGCGAATTGGCCGCATTCCCATCTGAACGCGTAAAAGAACATAAATACTGGCCAAGTGTCAGACGAATTGATAATGCTTTCGGTGATCGAAATTTAATTTGCACATGTCCATCAATTAAAGATTATCAAGAGTAATTATTGTAATTTTTTATGTTTTGGCCATTCAAAAATGACCTATTAAAAATTCTGGACAATACCCAAACCCAGAGGGATGCTCTTTATAATCATGATATTTACAAAAATATAGTAACTATTGATCACCTTCATATTTTTATGGAAAATCATATATTTGCTGTCTGGGACTTTATGTCAATATTAAAATCTTTACAAAATCAATTAACTTGTACAAATATTCCATGGTTACCTGCGGGACAGGGGACACCTGCTCGATTGATAAATGAAATTGTAACTGAAGAAGAAACAGATATTAATTTTTATGGTGAATACATGAGCCATTTTGAAATGTACTTGCATGCAATGAAGCAAGCTGGAGCTAATACAGATCCGATAAATCAATTCTTATCTCAGGTATCCGTTAACTCTATATCTAATGCTTTAAATAATCCAACTATTCCTCAACCGGCTAAAAAATTTGTAACTAACACTTTTAATATATTAGATGATGCCCCTGCATATGTAGTAGCTGCAATGTTTACCTTTGGTCGTGAAGAAGTAATCCCTGATATGTTTCGTTCTATAGTAAAAAAATTAGATCATGCTCTAAAAGGAAAATTGCGACTTTTCATATATTATATTGATAGACACATTAACATGGATGAAAATAAGCATACTCCTTCAGCATTAAGAATGGTTAAAGAGCTTTGTAGCAATGATGAAAATAAATGGATTCAAGTTAACCATACTGCAAAAGCGGCTCTTGAAGCACGAATTAATTTGTGGGATAGAATATTGAAAGATATTAAATCAAGCTAATCAAGTAAATTATCCTGCTCATCAATCAATTCTAAATATTCTATCTCTAATGTATTCATAGTTTCCATCGCTTTATGGAGTAACTCAAAATTATCTCCATTAGCCGGATCTTTTGTTATAGATCTTTGATTTTCTAATTCAATTTCAATATTCTTAAATCGTTTTTTAATCCACGCTAATCTATTCCGCGTTTTCTTCCTTTCTTTATATACAGCCTTCCCCTTGGACTCACCTTTATTAATTAGTGTGGTTCTCTCTGTTAACTTTTCTTCATTTATTTTCCAATCATAATAATCATAATTCCCATCAAATATCCGAATACCGCCATTCCCCACTTCACAAGTAAGATTGGTTACTGTATTTAAAAAATGACGATCATGTGAAATACATACAATTGATCCTTTAAATTGCACTAGTGCCATTTCAACTACACTTCGAGTCATCATATCTAAATGGTTGGTTGGCTCATCCAAAAGGAGTAAATGAGATGGTTCAATTAGCATCCGTGCCATAGCCACACGGGCTTTTTCTCCTCCAGATAAAACCTTTATATGTTTTTCGATTTCATCCCCAGTAAACATGAAACTTCCAAGATAAGTTCGCATCTTAGTCTCACTCCAACCTGAGCTGACTTTTTGAATCGAATTATATACTGTGTCATCTGGATCCAAGGTTTCCAATTGATGCTGAGCATAGTATGAAGAATCTACACCATTACCAATCCGGACAGCCCCTGACGTCACAGATTCTATACCAGCCAACATTTTTAATAGAGTGGATTTACCAGCACCATTATATCCAACCAATCCAATCTTTTGTCCACGTTCTACCAACATATCCATCTCATTAAATACTTCAACATTACCATAATGCTTAGTGACGTTTCGACAAGATGCCAAATTTAATGGGGGTCGACTAGATTCAGGAAGTACCATATTGACAGATCGATTATCTTCAATTGGCGCTTCAATCTTTTCCATTTTTTCAAGCATTTTAACTCGACTCTGTACTTGAGTTGCTTTTGTGTTTTTATACCGAAACCTCTCGATAAACCTCTCTGTATCTTTAATCTGTTTCTGTTGATTTCGATATGCATTCCGATGTAGAGTTCTTCTTAATTCTTTGTCTTCTTTATATTTAGAATAGTTACCATGATAAAGTGTAATCTTTTTAAGATCGATCTCAAGGATATGATTTATTGAACGATCCAAAAAGGCTCGATCATGGCTAATCATTACCAAACTCCCTTTCCAACCCGCTAAAAAAGATTCCAACCATATAGTAGCTTCAAGATCTAAATGGTTAGTAGGCTCATCTAAAAAAAGAATGTCCGGCTCTTGTAAAAGAATAGATGCAAGAGCAACACGCATCCTCCATCCTCCAGAAAACACTTCCATAGGCTCAGTAAAATTTTCATCTGAAAACCCAAGGCCGCTCAAAATCTTTTTCGCTTTTTCTTCTAATGTCCAACCACCTAATGCTTCAAATCTATTTTGGTCTTCCCCTAGTTTATTAACTAATTTCATATTTTCAGGATCATTTGTAATAGAATTCGAAAGCGCCAGCATCCTCCCTTCAATCTCTCTCACTTCGGGATAAGCTGAAAGAACTTCTTCAATTATTGAAAGATCAGTCCCTACAATAATATCCTGCGCTAAATAGCCGATGGAAATTGATTTATCTTTTTGCACATTGCCCGAATCAGGAGATTCATCGCCAAGCATAAGTCGGAGTAACGTTGTTTTCCCTGAGCCATTTGGTCCTACGAGGCCGACTCGCATTCCATTCTTTATAAACACATTTACATTAGTAAATAATTCTCCATCTGGATAGGATTTTGAGATACTTTCTAAACGAATCATAATCGGTTATACACTAAATAAAATAATGATAGAAAAAATTATAATTTTAATAAAAAATTTGAAAAATCATATAATCCCATCTACCAAAGAACCATGATTCTGAGAAAGCATCACTGGATGGATCGAGTTGATTAAATCCATCCCCCCATCAATCTGAATCTGAATATAATTATCTGTATGTCCCTGTAATTTTCCGTTCTTCATATTCTCAAAAAGCACTAATCTGGAAGAATCTAAAAATTGATCATTAAAATATCGTTGTTTCTTGTCTGAAAGAATATGGAGCATTTGACTCCTTTCTTTCCGTTTAATTTTTGATACTCTTTCTTCAATTTTGATAGCTTTTGTATTTGCCCTTTCTGAATAGGTAAATACATGGAGATACGAAATCTCCAATTCATTTAAAAAATTATATGTATCTAAAAAATCATTATCTGTTTCTCCTGGAAATCCAACTATTACATCTACACCAATACAAGCATCAGGTATACTATCTTTAATTTTTTTAATTCTATTTTGATATAGCGATCTGTTATATCTCCTATTCATTGCACCTAAAATTTTGTCAGAACCCGATTGAAGTGGTATATGAAAATGAGGCATAAATTTCTTAGAAGTACTACAAAATTGAATAATCTCATCAGTAATTAAATTTGGTTCAATAGAAGATATACGAATACGATCAATACCATTCAAATACTCTAGTTCCTGAATCAAATCAAAAAATGTTTCATTTGTACCTTTCCCAAAATCGCCAATATTTACACCAGTTAGTATGATCTCTCTAGTATTTGTAGCTGCCACTTCATCGGCAATTTTCATGGTTTTTTTAATAGTATCACTACGACTTTTACCTCTGGCAAATGGGATCGTACAAAATGAACAAGTGTAGTCACATCCATCTTGGACTTTCAAAAAAGAACGCGTCCTTTCATTAGAAGAATATGACGGTCTAAATTTATTTACATTTTCTATCTTGGATTGAATAACCTGAGGCTCTTGATTACAATCAAGGTTATTTAAATGCTTTACAAGATTAAATTTTTCTCCTGCTCCTAATAAAAGATCTACTCCATCAATTTCACTAATTTGCTGAGGTTTTAATTGCGCATAACATCCAATAACAGCAATAGAAGCATTAGGGTTACGTCGCTTTGCTTGACGAATCAATCTACGTGCTTCCTTATCCGCATTCTCAGTTACAGAACATGTATTTAAAACATAAATGTCAGCTTGATCAGTGTATTTTACTTGTTCAAATCCATAACGAATAAAATCTCTTGAAATAGTAGAAGATTCTGAAAAATTTAATTTACACCCCATTGTATGAAACGCAAATTTTTTTGTTGGTGTACTCATAATCAAATTATTTTATTATTTTCTAAATATTATCTTTTCACAAACCATATCGAGTCATTAATATCAATGGAATTTATTAACCTATAAGTAAATAAAGAGGACCAATATGGAACAAAATTCATTTATCAATGAAGTGGATTTGCAGATTGAAAAACATCATCTATTGAAACATTCATTTTATAAAGCATGGAATGCTGGGGAGCTTGATCCTAGCGTAATCAAAGAATATGCTGCACAATATTTTAAACATGTGGAAAAATTTCCTAGATATTTATCTTCTATTCATAGTAATTGTGATAACATTCGCGTAAGACAATTATTATTAGAAAATCTTAATGATGAAGAAATGGGTAATGAAAACCATCCAGAACTCTGGATGCGATTTTCTGAAGGTATGGGCAATACAAGAAATAATATTCAAAATACAATACCTTTAAAGGAAACAACAGAATTAGTTGATACTTTTATGAAACTTTCTAAAGATCAAAAATATCATATTGGTTTAGGTGCCCTGTACTGTTATGAGTCAATGGTCCCAGAAATTGCAGAAAATAAAATTGATGGATTAAAAAAGTTCTATGGAATTAATGATGAAAACACACTGAAGTTTTTTACAGTTCATATGCATGCCGATAAATGGCATAGAAAAGTAATCCGTAATTTGCTTGCTGAACTCAATCAATCTAAAAAACAACAAGATGAGACTCTTTCCGCAATTAAAGAAGCTCTATTCGCATTAAATAATTTTTTATCAGGAATGGAAAAAACTTATTGCTCATAGATGTTTAATATTTTACCCAGGTAATGTTAATAATATATTATAGGGTATACATATTATTTAAAATACTGATGAAAAGAATACTTTAATTAGATTAAGAATCTAATCATGTCTTCTATCTTTTCCGGCCCTACGTTCATCTTTTTTACGACGTGGACCTAATCTTCTGCTCTTTTTTTCCCTGCGCTCAGAGTCAACTTTCTTCTCCTTTTTTCTTCGGTGTATAATCCTGCGATCATCCCCTCTTTGTTCAATCTCTCGCCGATCGCCACCTCTATCCGATTCAGTCAAATTAGACTCCTTTTTAAAATTAGGAATAACCCCGGAAATAACCGGGGTTATTCACAAGTTTGATTTAGCGTTATCTATCCTTTAAAATCAACAAAAAGAGTTGATTCTGTTTTTACGAGATTAACTTTCTCTGTCATCTCTAACGTACTTACAGCTTGCTCAACCATTGCCATTTCATTTTCATGAATGAAATCATCTGCGCGCGCAATATATGCTAAGTTTTTTACAACTTTAAAGCGATCTTCATCAGAAGAAAATAAACCCTTAAGAGATTCTAGAGATGAACTATATTGTTCACTGCGTGAAGATTCATCACCCAAATCAATAAATTTATCAATGACTTCTGCTTCAATTGCATTGTAATCATCATCAGATAATTCCGGCAACATCACTTTGACATTACCACGCATAGCTTCTTTTTCCGACTCATCGACTTGTCCATCTGCTAAAAATGAAACACAGACGAATGCATATACTAAGTCGTGGTTTTGACTCCAGTTTGACATATTATCACCTTTTTATTTAGATATTTAGTTAATTGGTGTTTAATCCCTCCAGTAATTGATTACAAATAACTGTTAGACCATAGCTAGAGGTGATGAAAAATTATAATGCGCAGGCCCGAAGGTCAAGATTTCTGACAAATATCATTTTCTTTATTTTTTAGATGTAATATTGTTTCAATTGAAACTCCATTGTAGTTTTTATTTTCTTTTGAAGCCAATGTATTAAGGAACAATGAAGCATTTTATCTCTAGAGTAAGCACTTATATAAATCAACACAGATCATTTATATCATTTCTCATCGTAATTGTAAGTATTGGTATAATCGATTTCCTTTTCAATAAAGCATATCCTAATGTTATAATTTTTCTGCATAACAGTTTAGGAATCACAATTAATGTACATGAAAGTATCGACTTAGGTTTTGCACCTGAGATCTGGGGCGGCGTCCTAGCTATGGTTCTTGGAACATTGATTATTGTTATTGCACTGGCTGCAGAGACAACACCAAAATTAATGGACTTATTTGTAAAGGATTGGCGCAGTTTATTATTTATTTGGTTTATGATCTTAGCATCATTGCATGCTGCATTCTTTATGTTTTATGCTGAGTCTTTAAATCGTAATTCAAGCGTGCTGCTAAATATTTACGGCTTCCTATTTTTAAGCACAGTACTCTCAATCCCTTATATTTTTTATATTTTACTATATTCTAAAACTGACAATGTCATTCAAAAATTATATCAAATTAACGAAGAGAATATTAAATACATCACAAATCCAATTTTAAAAACATCAATGTCAGATCAATCAGTGGTGGAATCATATCAGTATGAACTGATGTCTACTATTGACCAATTTGATGATTTATTAGAATATATAAATTTCAAAGAAGCTCAAACTGAAATCATAAGACGAGTCGGAGATACCATTAAAACTTATATGGATTTTAAAACAACTATGTCTGATCATTTCTTTTTGGCAACTCCAACAATCCGAAATAATCCAACATTTAGAACTTATGTTGAAAATCAGTATAAAGAATTAGAAGACCGTAAAACCTTTTATGAAGTTAAAGCATTTAGAATGCTTGGTAATGCATATATTCGAAAAATGGAAAATGGAGAATCGGAGCTAGCGTCATTAATTGTAAGCGAAGTCACCGATATAGGGCATAAAGCACTTAACTTAAAGCAAGAAGGTCTTATCACAGATATAAATATACGATTCAATACTTTTATGAGATTTGCAATTAAGCATGCAGTTCGCAATAATGAACCACGTAATTTGTACAACCTTGCATTTATGTATTCTAAGCTACTAATTGCATATGTAGATCATGATAGACAAGATTTATTAAAACAAGGATATTTTTATTTTAAATGGTATGGAAACGAGATTTATAAACATGCTGCAAATAACCCCGCTTTATATTTTATTGTTGATACTTTAACATCAGAACTAAAAAAAGTTTGTATACATATATCTGATAAAGGATGGGACGATGAAATTCAGGAATATCTTTTAGGTGAAATATTACAATTGGATAATCCTCCTGATTATTCAAAAGATGACATCGATCAAAATGTGAATAATGGTGTACGAGTGCTTCAAATTGGATTAGCTCTTCACTATATAAAAATAGATAAAAAAGACTATGCAGAAAAAATTGTACATGACGTTCTAGATGATCTTGCCTATTTTGATACTAAACGTTTTCAAAAAACTATGGATGGCCTTTATGCAAGAATCAAATTTAGTGGGCCAACCTTCTGGGAAGACACAGATCGAGGTAATACTAATATTTATTTTTCACCCGATGCAGATTATATCGATGATTTTAAAAAGATTTTTTCTGAAAATATGAAAAAAAGATTACAAGCCCTTGATAGAGATGTTCAATTTCTAAGATTAGAATTGGATAAATTACAAGCTAAAGATAAAAGTGGAGATGCAACCATATCAGAAAAATCTCGCATTGCTGAATTAACAGAACAGATTAATACCAGGCGTAAAACTTTTTTTATCGGGTAAGTGCGAAAAAGAATGCTTGTGTTAAATTAGAAATATCAGCACTAGCCATTGCTAAATTTTTCACAGCTGATTTAGCAACTTCAAAATATACTGAACCACCAACTTCTGGGTTTTCTTTAACAATATTAGAGAAATCATCTAACTTTAATATCCCATATTTAACTGGAGTAGTTGTAATAACATTTGCTGTCCTAATTGCATCATCTAAAACTAGAGAAAACTCACCTATTCCAAATGCAGGAGCCTGTACTACCGATACTGTAGATTCAGTAATAGGATCTGAAATTGGTGATGGGTCAGTAGTCTCAAGGCGAATAATTGGTTTTCTAGATGTAGTAATACCGCTTGCAGTTTTCACCATCATATTTTTTGAGACTTCAACTTGACCCTGAAATACTA
>MDTC01178217.1_pt1 | contig 15351 bp, 12 predicted proteins | sample 811181 | NCBI WGS metagenome assembly MDTC01 (sample SAMN05326644, study PRJNA326480) | marine metagenome | isolation source: seawater | place: Pacific Ocean: North | collected 2011
CTTTTGATCCCAAAGAAGACATTTTCACTCCATCACCGCGTCTTTCTCCTCTCGAAGATGTATGTGAAGAAGATGTCACCACATGTCGTAGTGGTTTGTGCTTGATGCACCCAGGTATTGCGACTATGGCACGCAAAAACGACGCATTTTTCATCAGATCGCTTCTATAATCATTATAATGAGTAGCAGTAGTACGAACAGAGTTTCCTCCTCGAAGCGAGTTCACTCTCCATCTCTTTGTCAATAAAGAAGGAGAAGAAGAAGTGGATGGAGGAGAAATGTTGCCCGTTCGTCCGGACATTTCTTCTCTTTCTTCTTCGGACGACGACGCGGACACCACGCGACAACGAGAAGAATACGATGAACACATGCTCCCCCGCGCTCTTCCAGTCACAGATCTCCCAACAGTAAACGATCGATCCGATAAAGGTGTCGCGGTGTACGAACACGATGGCTTGTTGGAAAAATGTGTCGTTGAATACGTGGAAGCAGTGCAACACCAATTACTCGTCGCTGTCGCAAACATATTTATTCCGTTTCGTCGTCGTCGTCGTCGTCGTTGTCTCTCTCTCTTTCTCTCAACCGGCGTTGTGCCTTCAATAAGTGCGCCCGCGCGTATTGTGTGTGCGAGTCTAAAAAAATATGTTGTGTTGTTCCAATTTTGATACGACTTGAGAAACTCGAGCGACGATAGAAGGAAAGATCTTAAGCTTACAAAAAGGAGAGCGAGGAAATTGACGGGAGTCGACGTTTTGATTATTTTCAAATTCCACTTTAAACTCTCTTGTTTCCACGCGAAATCAATCTTCGTTGTTTGCGCCATAAAGTGTACTACTCGCGCCCGTCAACATGACATCATCACCCCCTAAAGAAGAAGGAGAAGATGCGGAGAAACAAAAGCAAATTGTCGCGGCTGATACGGCCTACAAAGCAGGCATCGCGGCTATTCGTGCGAACGATTTGGAGTCGGCCATTCAGTTTCTCGGGTCGAGTTTACAAATTCGAAACGATATATTTGGCGAAGGAAGCATTGAAGCCGCGCCGACGTATTTGAAGTACGGATGTGTTTTATTTTGGAAGGCACAAGAAGATAACACGGTATTTGGAGTGAACGCGCCGGGCGGTGCTGGTGGAGACACGGACGGTGGCGATGCGAATACGGAAAATGCGACGAAGGAAGAGGAAGAGAAACAACAAAACGAAGAAGATGGTGAAGACGCGAACGGGGAAGAAGGTGAGGACGAGGAAGAAACGGACATGGAATTGGCGTGGAAGTTGTTAGAAAACGCGCGATTAATTTATCTCGAACATTTTGAAGCGACGAAAGAGAATCCAGACCCAGAACCTTTGCGAAAGGAACGCGCTCTCGAACTCGCTTCGGTGTACGAGAACCTTGGAGATATCAATCAAGAACAGTCTAATTTTGAAGGAGCTATTGAAGACGAAACGAAAGCTTTGGAGATTTACGAGAAAGAGTTGAGTTTAGACGATAGAAGAATTGCCGCGGTTTTGTCAAACATGTCGCTCGCATACCAGCTTTTAGATCGGTTTAAGGAAGCTTTGCGAACGTGTCAACGTGGCATCGCTGTGTTGAAAGCTCGCTTGAAACGTTTAGAAGAAGACGATTTGAAAGATGGCGGTAAGGAGAACACAGAACGCACGGAAGAATTTGAGACTATTCGGGCGGTATTGGGTGACTTCACGGAGAAAGAAGTCGAACTCAAAGGCCTCGCGGACCAAGAACAATCGGCGAAGGACGCTATTCGAGCTGCGTTTGCGTCCATCGGAGGCATAGTGAAACCGGACCCGAACGCCACCAGCAGTGACAAGAATGAAGGCATTGAAACGGACGGTTTCGACAAACCACAATTGAACGAGCAAACAACTGTCGTTCAAGTGCAACAAGTTCGTAAAAAAATTGTCCCTCAACAACAACAACCTGTCCAGTTACAACCAAAACGCGTCGTCCCCGTGCAGCAAGCACCAGTGCGCGTGCAACCAAAACCGGTGGTTGCGCCGACTACCGTCGCGGTCGGGGACGAACAACCACAGGCCAAAAAGTTGAAGCCAATGCCTCCCAACGCCGCTAAAGAAAACGAGCCCGCGCCGGCAGAGGGCGAGCAGTGTAAACAACAGTAAATCCATTTTTTTCACATCATTATCATCGATGAAATGCTCATTTTTTTGTTTTTGTGACTCGCATTTTTTATTCGTCATTCGCACAACCGCGCGTTTGTGCAGTCTCTTATATCGTGGAGTCTTTATATCGTCATTTCTCCTGTTTTGAACTCAAGTAATAACAATATCACACATAAGAGTGATACCACTAATGACGCATCATTCGTCCATGGAGAATGGCTTCCCAGGAGTGAAACACATAACCTTAGAATACATCGAGCGTTTAAAGTCAAATTTAGAAGCGAACACGCACTCTGGCGTCGCCACGAGAATACAAAAGTTCATCTCCGCGCAACAGTTCACATCAATCTTGAGCCATTGCACTGAAATAATAGAGCAAGAAAACACGTGCGTGTATTTACGACCAGAAAATCCGGAGGAGACGGTCGTCAATGTCGTCGGCGACACGCATGGACAGTTTCACGACGTCTTACAAATGTTAAAGTTGGCAGGGAGTCCTTCCTCGAGGAATAATTTTGTGTTCAACGGCGACTTTGTCGATCGAGGTGCCTGGGGGTGCGAAACGCTCTTGACATTCGCTTTAATGAAAATATGCTTCCCACAAGACGTGATTTTAATTCGCGGGAATCACGAGAGCGAGTTCTGCACGTCGTGTTACGGTTTCGAACGTGAGTTGAAGGTGAAGTTTGGTGACGCCAACGCTCTGCACCATATTTATCCCACGTTTTTGAAATTTTGCGCGGCGTTGCCCTTAGCGTGTAAAATAGGATCATCAGCTTTAGTTTTGCACGGCGGACTATTTCGTTCACCGTCTCAGAAGAAATCGGAATCGAAATTGAACCCAAAGTTGGGCACCTTGAAAGAGTTGAGCGCAGCGAGTAAAGGCGGATTCGATCCGTCTGGAGTTGGACGAACATTAGTAGCCGGCGATGTCATGTGGTCGGATCCATCGCATTTAGATGGATTAAAACCAAATGTACAAAGAGGTATAGGTGTTCTGTTTGGACCAGAACAATCGAGAGCATTTATGAAGAACGAGAAATTGAAGTTGGTCATTCGTTCGCACGAAGGTCCAGACGCTCGAGAAGATAGACCGGAAATGCCCTCCATTCAATCCGGTTTCTGCGTCGACCACGATTTAGGCGAGGATGGTAAACTAGTTACTATCTTTTCAGCTCCAGATTATCCTCAGTTTCGAGATTTCGGAGACACTAGACACAACAACGAAGGCGCGTTTATTCGTTTGAAGGGCAAGACGAATTTTTGTAGCGTAGAAGACGTGTGTTCTTTTTCAGCCACTCCGAGACCGCCGGCGGAGTGCTATTACGATTTAGATATTGGAGGTAGCGACGTAGAAGGACCTTCGGATGGTTCGTGCGCTTCTGGTTTGCCTGCCACTGGGTTTAAAGAGTGAAAAAGTAGCAATCAAGAACGCAAATTGGATGTAAAATTAGTTTTTAGTTTTGTTGTAGTCACGACTTTTCCACACTTCTCCCCCTCTCCGCGCTTTCGCTTTTATTTCAATCGTCGTCATTAAGATGACAAATAACAAATCGACCATCGCGGATCAAGAGACACTGTCGAGATTGTTAAAAATATCCGACGAGGATGTCTCCGCGCGAGCGCACTTGAGTTTGGCGAAACAGAGAGAACGGATTTTAAACGAACACGTGCGAGAGAAAAATGATTCTCGAAAACTCTTCTCGGAATACGACGTGACGAACGACGTGTATTTTGCCACGGATGACCCGCTGAAAACTATGGCTTTTAGAGGATCGGATAACGCAAAGTAAAAGCACACATACAAAAGTGATTGTGAAAGGTAGAAAGTAGAATATCGAAATCAAGGAGTAATGTCTTCACAATATCATTCCAAACATAGACCTGGGGGTGTTTCGAGTGTGGCTAGAAGAAGACGCTCAAAATTGTTGAATCGACTCGTGCTGGTTGGCATACTATTTGGTATAGTATCGAGTGCAATCAAACGACGCATTTTAAACGGAGCTGATAATAATGGTGGATATGCGGCAACATCGTCCCCCACCTTTAAGGCGTCATCTCTTAACAAGTTGAGTATGGACCAAAGTTTGCGCGAACCAAATCAACGAGATGGGCGAACATCGGATACGAGTGGCGGCAGTCTCACTTCTCCTTCTAATAGAGAACGCAAGTTATGGTGGCACGATTTGTCGTCAAAATGTCAGTATATTCTCGGACAAACGCTTGCACCGTTTGGTGAATCCAAGGACGTCGACGCAAGATCCGAACTCTACACAAAGATGTACCATAGCACAGTAGATACCACAGTTTTAGATATTTTCAATCCCTCGAAAACAGTCGTCTTCCAAACTGCGAACAACAATAACGATTTGACTCTCGACAAAGTTTTCGACATTGATACCGAGAAGGATGAGGTCACACCAATTTTAGTAAAGCTTGAAATTCCAGTGCGAGCGATCGTGTTACCATTTCCGAGCACGTCGGAAGGTACAAAGAAACTCGGTAAAGTTACGCGTGAGGTGCTCGAAAAGTATGGATTCTCGAAAGAAACGTCAGTTTGGTTACAAAATGTGGAGCTTTTCCATGCTTCTGTATACCACACTTCGCATCATCTCGATGCGCACAAAGCAAAGGATCATGAAATCCGAGAAGAGATTCGCGCGGTGAAAGAAGCGGCAAAACAAATTTGTCCGATTAAAATTACGCTCGAGAGAGTCGTTGTAACTTCGAGTGGAGCGTTAGTGAGTGTTTGGAACACGAGAAATACGAGAGACGGTGGAGAAATCTCCGAGTTTCGCCAACTTTTGCGAGACAATCTTCCAAACTCTCCAATCAATCAAATCGTTTCGAACATGTCTATCGTCCACACAACTTTGGCTCGATTTCTTGGCACGACTGGCACGAGCGAGAATGCAAAAAGCGTCGCCCGCGAGCTCTCGAACGCACTATGTGGCTTAGAAATGACATTGCCTATGGCTTGGTTCGTTGAGGAAAGACACACGTTAGCGCTAGCACTGGGAGGTGAGTATGATACAGTCGGTGCTCCATTCCGTGATTGTCATGAAGGCTAGAATATTAGATTTAGTATTTTACATTGCATTAGTCACTCTACTAGTACGAATTCTGAATTATGCCACACATGCCAGAAAGTTTATCCAACGTGTCTTCTAATCGGAGCTCGAGCATTACTCTTTCTCTCAACTGATTCAAGCACCTATCGACGCGTTTATTCGTTCCAACATCAGAACCATACAAGTCGAGAATTTCCTGAGACAATCTGATGAGATCTCGCGTGTGACGCGGATTTGCGATGTACTTCACGATAAAATCTAAAACAGGCACTAACCTGTGTTCATCTCTATTCGCTAACGCCTTTGTTATGCCTCCCCTTTTTTCAATGTCTTCGATGACAGCCATGACAACCTCTGGTCTCCTGTTACTCAAAGCGGCATCGAGTGCATCTCCAAACCGGAATTTTCTCAGTGCTCTATCGTGTGCTTGTAATCGTACACGTTTTCTGCGTCTAACAATCTCGTCGTTCAAGCGCGGTTGCGCGTTCCCAGTCCTCGTGAAGTAACCAATCGTGCCTGCATCCATTCGTCTCGGTCGTTTTATCCTGAATCCAGATTTCAAGGTGATTTTCCATTTCCCTGCGCCTGGCCCGGGAGTGGGCTTCGCGTTTGCATCCGCAATGCGCGTTTTCGTTCGTTTTCTGATGCATAAAGTTTTATTTGCCATACCAACCGTGAAGGCGTTAGCATCTGGAGAGACCGAGCAACACAACACTGGACCAGGAAACTTCGCCGCATGCTTCACGGTAAAAGTATCAATCTCATGCACCTTCACGTGCCCGTCTAAGCTCCCGGTAATTAACCTCGGCTGATATTCATCGGTCCCGCTATTGTTACTCAAAGTTCTTGGACCGCAGTCTTTGTGCACGCTCACCGTCATCACCGTCTTTTGATGATTCGTCAAACGCATCAATCTATTAGTGTTGCTATTATTACTATCCTTCACATTGAACGACGATGCGCCTTTGACGACATCCCACACGATGACTTCCGGTCCTCCACATGATACCAATGCTCTAGCATTTGGATACCAACATATATCTTCTACTGGACCGGTATGTTGTATAGTCATTACCGCGTCTCGTCCTACTCTGGCATCCCACAGCCTAACACTGTGGTCGTACGAACCGCTCGCCCATACGTCATTTTGCTCCGGGCTCGATTCCAACGCGCGCACGTAATCCTTGTGACCATCAAATCTTTGCGAACAATTACCCGTACTGACGTCCCATATCCGTACTGTCGTATCGTCCGAACTCGAGCCGACGCTTAAGTTACTCGTCTCGCTCCATCGCACCGCTCTCACCGCGCCCGTGTGTAAAGCAAACTTCCTAAGAATATTTCTCGTCTTCACGTCAAACAGTTGAACGATTCCACTTTGTCCACCAACCGCTAACACTTTCGCGTCTTTTCTCAACACTCCACTAAACGCGACGTCTTTAAACCTCGCGAAGGTCTTTAATACTTTCGTCCCGTTTTGATTGTACATGGTTACTCTGGCGGAACTTGTCGCCGTTAGGTAACACGGAAACGTAGTATCGTCCTCGGAACCGGAATAAAACACGTCCGTGACAATCCCCGGTTGATTTTGCAACGAAGTCGTTTTATAATTCTTCCAGTATTTCCCTTCGTGCGTTTCTCGTAACGTTTTCGGTGGGTATTGTTTCGGCGCTAGTTTCTCGTAATCACCCATACCTCTGTGCGAAGTTTGGACTCGCGTGATTATCATATCCGCATTTTCGCGTGGGCCTCTGGACATTTTTCTACCACAACAAAAAACTCAACAACACTAACTACGAGAGTAAGACAACCACGAATGTGGAGACCGATACGCACAGTCTTCGTTCTTCTTCTTCTTCTTCTTCTTCTTCCCCCGTTGGGCCTATCTGTCTGTTTTTTTTTGTCGCTTCTTCCGGTGTGGACTAAATTTTACGACGGCGGCGTCTCTTTTTTCACTCTTTTTGCTTCAAAAATTCTTCCTGTGTTGAGCAGTTGGATTCTCTTTACAATTCTAGAGTCACACACCTACATGTAGAACCACACTACAACTGGTGAAACTATAGATGTCAAGAGCGCTGAGACTGTTATCATCGTTACGGTCATCCACATCGTCACCCACATCGACATCGACATTAATAACAACACCGCGCGCGTTCCTTTCTCGAACTCGCGTCTTCTCCTTCGCCCTCTTTGACAAAAACAAGAACTGTCGTAAAAAAAAGAAAAGAGCACTCATGACGAACGGGTTGTCCTCAACGACTGTGGTCGACGAGAAAACGTTATCCACGGACATTTTCTTCCTCGATGACTTTGCCATTCGCCAGTGGGATGACCCGAATTATTCAGGGACGATTATCTCTCACGATAAAATCGATTTTGTTGGGAAAATACACGACTATCATACTTCGAATGGGGGTGAGTATAAGCTCGTGGACGGGTACGCGCCGTTTTGTAAACACATCTTCGTGCCAAACTTTGTGAACGCCAAAGTAGCGACGGTAGAAATCACGAAAGAAAACGAACATTTGTTGAAATCTGGGTACTCTGCGCGGTCCGCGAACGAGTTAGCGGTGTTGACGAGATGGTTTCATGTGAAGGACCTTTTCGGCGACAACGCCGAGGATATTAAAACGAGTAAGATGTTGGATATTATTTTATACAGTCGAGAACAGTTGGTAAAAGAACGCGAGGCGACCGGAAAAGCGGATCCAAACAGACCGTTGCCAGATGCGCCTTGGGGGATTATATCCATAAAAGCGCAAGATGAACCGTTTGAATTGCCGATGCAACCGATTACAATGATGCGAAACGCTTTGGGGAAAAGCGAAGGTGGATCGGGGGTGCCTTTACAGAAATCAAAATACGATGCGTCAGTGGCGTACTGGGGAAACCACGCGCCTTTGCTAAAGACAAACTCGCCGAACGGCGATTAGTTCAATATTTCTGATGAATTTACGTGTTTGAATTATTTGAATCTACTAATATCTCTTCCTATATAATTCTCGAGCGGGTATGTGAAACTTCTCTACTTTTGCAAGATTGCTAACACCGCCTGTTTCTTTTCTGCGTTGTTTTCGCCAGCCACATCAATCGCAGTTTTACCATTCAATCCCTCAACGTTCGGATTTGCTCCGGCTTCCATCAGTTCCGTACACTTTGGCATATCTCCCTCTTGGCTTGCAAAATGTAAAATAGCATCCGCTGGGTGAATACCCGTCGCCATCAACGCGTGCATACGATCGTATGAACCTTCTATGGCCAACATACCCATATAGTTGAAATAATATTCCACGTCCACCTCTTCGTATTCGTCTTTACCTTGGGCTCCGTAGATCCCCGCAGATTTCGCGTCTGGGCGTAAACTTTGCACTTGCGCTTTGATGTCATCAAAGATGCCTCGAGAGATGACTAAATTTCTTCTGTTGCTGTTGGTGGTGGTTTTTGTGTGTGTCGTGTTCTTCCTCGTCATCGCGACGATGGAGGAAGAAACGACCGACGATACCATGGCAGTAGATGCTGGCATTTACGTGGTATTGTTGTGTAGCCGAAAGCGCGGGCACTTTTTATGACGACAAATACGACAAATACGAGAGGTGGATCAAGCAGAATCTCGACAATTCCTTGATTTTTGGATAAAAGTCGACAAGTGCCGAGGTCGAAGATTTGAGAAAAGATGAAAAAACAAAGAAAGAGGTCCCCTTGCAAAAAAGAAAAGAAAAGATTCAACGTCCAATCAAAAACAAGGAAAAAAAAGAGACAAAAAAAAGACTCCTTCGCCTTCCTGAACCCACACAAAACAGCACGAGAGAAAAGGAAAGAAAGAAAGAAAGAAAGAAAGAAAGAAAGAGCATGGCTTCGTAGATACTACTCACGTACTTTACGGGCGCTGCTATTAAAATATGCACTCAATTCGTCTATGTATCGAAACTATCTATCTTACTTGGGCTTTGGTTTGGGAACTGGGAACTTACTCAATTTCTTCGCGCTCGTCGCCGCAGACGCAACTTTCGTTGTCGTTCCCGGTTTCTTATCCTTTCTGCCCCCATTTTTTGGTTTCGGGGCTGGTATTGTTGTTGCTATTGCTGTTGGTGTTGTTGTGCTACTCTTTTTCTTTGTCTTCGTCCTTTTCTTTTCGTCGTGAGGTTGTGCGTTTCCACTCGGACCACCTCGAACAGTACCGCTCCTTTTTAAAATGCTACTTGTTTTGTTTGAAATCGCCGTGGAAACGTTTCCTCCTCCTCCTCCTGCTGCTGCTGCATTGTTCTTCTTCTTCTTCTTCTTCGCAACTTTTGCCAATCGCTTTCGCTCTTCCTCTTTTCGCTCTTTTTCCAATATCGCTTGCTCTGAGTGGCGTTTCTTCATCACAAAATCAACCAACGCGGGTATTTTCACGTTGTCTTTTCCAACTTCGTCTCGAGGTTGCACCGGATCGGTTCTCAGCGACGAACGGCCCGCGACGTGTCTGCCTCCATTCTCGTCGAACGTCTTCTTGAAACTCAGAAAATCTGCGTCATTGAAAATTGCCGATGAAGCCGCGTTGCTTTTCATCGTTTGCATCAGGACACCAGCACTTTCACCAACGCCGTCTTCTCTCTTCTTTTGTTGTGCGCCAAAAGGGACGCGTTGGTTCAACGCAAACTCCACTTTCGCTCGTGACATCTCGCCTTTCACTTGAAACATTGCCCCATCGAACGCTTTTACGAATTTCGCGATTAGAGCGTTCCTTTCCGTTTCTTTCGTTGACACGCACAAATCAATAAATGCCGTCGCGTTCGTGTTTACTTTCTTCGGTTTTTTCTTCTTACTCGTCTCGTTCGTCTTCGAAGTTTCCTTCTTCTCATCGCTCGTCTTCTTTCCCTCTCCGTTCTCTTTCTCGCTCAATGCTTCGACGTGTTCCTTCTCCTTCGTTTTTCCGTGTATAAAGTCAAAATACGAAAAGTCTCTCCCAAACAGACACTCCAATTCCTTCTCCATGCAGTCCAAAAACTGCTCTTTGCTCATCGTCGACGGGAGATTTCTCACGACGACCTTCGATCGCTTGTCTCGAGTCGTCGTCGTCGTCGTTTTTTGAGCGCCGTCATTGACGGCAATCGCGACATTCTTTCGCCGAGGTGGAGGAGCCGTTCTGAACGTGCCGCTCAATCTTTGTTCTCTCGTCGTTGCGTCAACTTCCATCATCGTCGCCTACAGGCGGGACAATCAGTGCGAGAGAGCGAGAAAGAAAAAGACCACGAAAGGAAGAAGGAGAAGTGGTCTCGCGACAGGTTTTATTAACCACGCGCTCTTCTTCTTTTTTACCACCTAAAGTCTTTCAATATTACTTCTTCTTCTACTACTACTACTACTACTACTACTACTAACAATGACTTTGAACGCTAACAAGGAAGATGTTTGATGATTTATGACGTTGAAAGACGATGATGAGACGATGTTTTCGTTTTCATCTTTCGTTTTCAAAGTCTTCTTTTCTTTTTTTCCTTTTTTTTCAAGCCGCAAGCGTCAACAACGAACAAGGTCAAGTCTAAAAATCGAAAATAAAACGAACGATGGTGGGATAAAATGAAGAGAAAGCCCTTGTTTCTTTTTTGTCTCACCTTCGTCTTCACAGAAAAAACGTCGTCTCCAAAATCGTCGCCGAAAAGCAAAGAGAGAGAGGGAGACAGACAGAGGAAGAGAGGAAGAGAGACCTTTGATCGATCGATCTCGTTGGAGAAGGAAGAAGAAGAAGAAGAAGAAGAGGCGTCGACTTGTTTTTTCGAGCGCGGGCGAGCATGGCATTCGTGGCGCCGCAGTGCGTAGACGACGAGGACGGATGGGGTCCATCCAAGAAAGGCTACGGCAAAGAAGACGGGGAAACCGGGGTCGAAGCGATCATTTACTCCCCGTTTCTGAAAACAGACAAGTTCGGGCGAGCAGCCGACTGGACCACCTCGGGCGGGAAATACAACAAGAACGAACAACGATACCAAAGAGAACGGGAATTGAGACACCAGAGAGACTTTGGAGGCGGCGCACAATCGAAACAAGGTGGACAGCAAGGTGATGAGCAACAGCCGACATCTTCGTTCAACTTCTACGAGAACAAGGAGGAGGAAGGAACCTTTTCGTTAGTCGATACTTCGAAAGGAGGATTCCAGCATAAAAAGTTTGGCGGTCATCAGAGACGATTTCAACCGGGAGGTGGAAGAGGATTTGGCAGGGGCAGAGATGCACAAGACCAGTCAGGAGTTTTGGGTGACCAAGGCATTGGCGCGGAGAGAGAACGCGCCAGACAAATGCGAAAACAAAGCAAAAAACAACAACAATGGAGCACGTGGGGATTCAATAAAAACAAATCGCAAGTGTCGTACGATGCATCCGTGGAAATCAAACCGACGTGGAATGTGGTGGAGCAAATCCAATTGTCTTCATTGGCAAAAGTTACGGAGAAGATTACCACCCCAACGGACACGCCGGAAACTTTGAAAGAGTTTGGGGCTTTGAAAACATATGACAAAACAGTCGACCGCATAACGCCAAAGACGGAGCGGGCGTTGAAACGATTGACACAAGTTTCGCGTTTGAACGGAGCGACGGCGTCGAAAGATCCGGTCATGGTCGAATTGGGTAAGGAAAACACGAGCAAGAATCCGAACAAAGTTACAGTCATGACGACAGACACGACTTTAGCCTCAATCATGTGCGCGACGCGTTCTGTGTTTGGTTGGGACGTTGTTATTACGAAAAATGCAAATACGATCACGTTCGATAAACGTCCGAGGGGGGTCGTGGATTCGCACATGGTTTCGGAAACTGCACAAGAGTCGGTTTCAGACGATAAGGATAACATCAACGGCGTGCAAAAGTTAGCGGAAGAAGCTACTTTAATGTCGGCTGCGTATTCTGCGCAAGTCGCATCGGAAGAACCGGAAGTTGTTTTAGGTGAGGAAAGAAAAGTGCCAGTCGAAGACGCTCCGAGCGGCGTGGCGTACCGTTACAGAAAGTGGCAGTTGAATGAGAAGCGAGACGCAATTGTACGAACGGAAGTAAACGGAGTGTCAGAGTCCCGCGGTCAAAACGCACTCTTGTGTGCGCGCGCTTTGCTAGAATACGATTCCAAGGTTTCCCAAACCGTCGATTGGAGAGCTAAAATTGAGACACAAAGAGGTGCCGTCATCGCCACGGAGTTGAAGAACAACTCCAACAAATTGGCAAAGTGGACGTGCTGCGCCATTTTGGCTGGTGCAGAATTGCTCAAACTCGGTTTTGTTTCTCGTGTCCATCCTAAGGATCCGCACGCGCACTCTATTTTGAACACCCAAACGTTCAAACCCAAAGATTTTGCGTCGCAAATCAACTTGAACAACGACAACATGTGGGGTGCTTTGAGCTTCATTTTGGACATCGTCGAAAAGCAAGTTGACGGGACGTACATTTTAGTTAAAGATCCAAACAAGCCGCAATTGAGAATGTATAAAGTTCCAGACGATTACTTGACTTACCAGTTTGAGAATCAAGCGGACGAGGAGTTGGATATCTAAATTACAGACACATAGAAGAAAGTTTTACATTCGTTTGTAAAGAATTAAAGAAACGTATTTAGTTTTCTCTTTCATGTTATGTTTCTTCTTTCACACTTGTTCTTGCTTCCCGCTGCTGTCACTATCGCTTTGCTGCCTGCTACTCCTTCTACTATTCATATAACTATGTACATATATATTTTTCTACTTCAATCTTCATCCTCTCCGTCTTCTTCTTCCATTTCTGCATCATCCACTGCGTTTCCGTCGCCATTTCCCGCTCCTCCTCCACCTCTGGCATTCGCTTGCGCCGCTCTGAGAGCTTTCTCGCACGCCTCCAATCCGGACTTTGCTCGAGCATTGTTCGGCTCTATTCCTAATGCACTTTGGAAATGCTGCACGGCTTCAGTTCTTTCGTTCAGCTCCACGAGAATTGTGGCATACTTCACGTGTAACATCACTTTACTCTGCGCATCTTTCGGTGGATGTTTTTCGAGAATGTTTTTAATAACAAACTTGGCGCGCTCAACGTCGTTGTTATCTCGCATGCACGCGTCCGCTAATCCAAAAGCCGCTCGTAATAAACTCGGGTCCATTTGTAAAGCTTTTGCAAACGCATCTTTTGTTCTCTTCAAAGCAATATCTCCCGAAACGCGCTTGTGTGCGTCTCCCAATAACGAAGCGGCAAACGCTGAGTGAGTGTTCAACTCTGTCGCCGCTTGCGCGCTCTCGATGGCTTCTTTTCGTCTTCCTGCTGCCGAGCACGCTTTTACTAGTCCGTGATAGGACTTTAAACTCGGTTTAACTTCGTTCGCGCTTCGAAAGCACGCTATGGCGAGGTCTGTTTTCTTCATTTTCATCGCGCACTCTCCCAACGTCACCAAAGCGACTTGGTTTCTCGGATTTAAATCTTTTGCCTTTTGTGCATACGACAATGCCTTCTCTTTTTCCTTCGATAAATCTGACGCCATTGCGGAGGCTACCCACGATTCGCATGAGTTTTCGTTGATTTCAAACAAACGTTGCGCTAATATTCTCAATTTTTCACCCTCTCTTGAATCCCGAAGTGCAGCGGCGTACTTTTCCATATTTGCCACGCGTTTGTCGTCCATATTCGAAACCATCTCGTATGCCTCCAACGCCTTATCCGGCTTTCCTCTCAAACCATCCCATCGTGCGCGCATGATTAAAATCTCTGGTTGTTTCGGTCGCTCTTTAGTCAACTTGTTTACGTGTGGCGATGCCTGTCGAACGCTATTTCTTTCCAATCCTTCCATGGCGTCGATCCAACAGTGTATCGTTTTTCGGTAATGCGCCGATCCTCCCACGAGGATATTTTGAACGACATCGCCCAAGCTATTCTTCTCGTAGTGTGCTTTGAAAATCTCTCGCGCACGCTGGCCTCCCACTGGCGAGAGCGATATTAAATGCGGCACGCACTCTAAGTATGAGGCGTCCTTTTTAAACACAAACTCATACTCGCGCATCGCTTTTTGCGTATGTCCCAACGCATGGTGCGCTTTCGCTTTAAAAAGATGATATTTTAGAGGCACTATTGTCGCATTCATTGTCGCGTCGTTATCACGTTCTCCGGTTCTATTCTTCTTCGCCGTTTGCGTACCCGTCATCATCTCATCTCCTCCTTGCTGTTCTCGTTCTTGTTCTTTTCCGTACCCGAGCGTCGCCTCAAAACATTCGATAGACTGCAAATATTTCTGCGTTTTGAAAAAACACTCCATCATGTGTAACTTGACCTCGTCCGCGTCGAAGTTCGTCATTGCATAGTGATACATCTCTGAGATTTCTTCATTGTTTTCAACTTTTTCCGCGTATTCTACTTCGGCTTTCCCCGAGATTGCCTGAAAGTTTCTCTCGGAATCCAACGCCTGTTCGAACCACTTCAACGCTCTCGAATATTCGTGCTTACCCATGAACGATATCGCAAAATTCACACAATCGATCGCCTTCAATCTCCACGTTAATATGGTATCATTATCTTGCGTCGATACCGTTGATGCTGCCGTAGATGCGACTGATTGTTGCGCGTGATAAATAAACGAACAGAGCAGTTCGGCAGAGTCGAACGCTTCAGAGTCGTTCAAAGCTGCGACTTGCACACGACCGCCTAACGACCAGACCTCGTGTGGTAGCATGGACTGCACTTGCGTTTGCGTTCGCAACCCGAAGGGTGGTGTTCTGTTGTTGCTGTTGTTGCTGTTTGTACGGTTAGAGGGTGATGGTGACATGCTCTCTCTTCTTTTTAAAATGAAAACTTTTTCCAAAGTCGATGCCGTTCCCCTTCATCTTCTTTTTTTCTCTTTTTCCAATTTTCCTCATACTCGAGGGTTTCGCGCACGCGCGCAATGGGCGGCAGAAAGCCAACCGCCTCGTTCAACAAAAAGGCCAACAAGAAGAACGATGTATTCATCGACTTGAGACCGTCGGAAATCTATTTCACGTTTTCTAAACTCTCCGACACGTTCAGTGGGTGCTCGAAAACGTTGTTGGATACGTTAAGACAGTTGGAAGCGAAGGAAGTGGACGCGAGGAAAGATATCCCTGCGATAGCGGTGGTAGAGATTGACAAACCACACAAAAAACAAGAAGAAGAAGAAGAAGAAGAAGAAGAGAGTGATGGAAAA
>MDTC01243657.1_pt1 | contig 15347 bp, 13 predicted proteins | sample 811181 | NCBI WGS metagenome assembly MDTC01 (sample SAMN05326644, study PRJNA326480) | marine metagenome | isolation source: seawater | place: Pacific Ocean: North | collected 2011
AACTTATTATTGGTAAAGCTTTATTGAAACTACCAGTTTGTATCATTAAATAAAGTATCATGAGTAGAATTCCGCCAAATGCTATTGCTTCAAAAAAAAAGCGAGGCATTTGAGCAAGTAGTGCCGATGTAGATTGATGTGTTGCAAAAGTTCTAGCTGGTTTAGAAAACTGTTCAATATAAGTCTTTTCTAAACCTCCAACTTTAACTTCCTTAATGGCACCAAATGATTCACTAATAGCTATAAAACGTAATTTGTTATTTGTTAAACGTTCACCGCCAATTCGTTTTAGATAGTTGTTTGTAAAATAAAAGATTAACCCATAAGCTCCGCCGATTATAAAACCAACAATAATGGTAAGTTTAGTATCAACTAATAATAATAAAATAATAAGAGCTATTGAAACCATACCTCTAGAAATTAGTTCCATCATTGGTGTAACACCTCTTCCAATTATTGTATCTACTTCTGATAAAATAGTCTTTCCAAGATCAGCACTATTACGATTCAAAAACCAACTATAGGGCTGGTAAATGTAATTTTCTACAATACGTTTGCTAATACTATACTGTCTCATCTTAATAAATCTTGTTTGTGCATACGTCGTGATAGCTTTAAAAGTAAGTGAAATAACTAAAAGTAAAAAAACAAATACGCCCAAAGCAAAAAGAAACTGTGAATTATTTTCAATTCCAAATTTACTTGATACTTGAAAAGCCTTACTTAAAATTACATTAGTTTCAATGATGTCTGGGTTTGTAAGGACAGCCATAAAGGGTAATATAGATGCTATTCCCATGGTATCTAGCAATGCCATTATTGTAATCATTATTAATAACAATAATGCTCTTTTGCGTTCATGAGATGAAAGCAGATATAAAATCTTTTTAAATTTTTGCATTAAGTTTGGGCATAATCATAGTAATTTTAACTTATTGGTTACTAAATATATATCTATTTTGGCGAAAATTTGTTGAATTTATTTACTATTCTTCCTTTTTATTAAAACTGTACGATCAGATATTAATTTACACTCTATGTCTTTATCTAAACTCAAGATATTTTGAAACCTACTAACACTGTTTTTAATTTCTTCAAGATCTAGTGGTGCAAACTTTTCATTATTTTTGTGAGTTCGAAAATTAGTTAATTTCGATAAGAATAACTTAGTTAAGATATATCCAATTAATCGATTAATTTTCATTTTAAAAATAAAAAATCTCAATTTAATTAAGTTGATAGGTTTATGGGGCTCATTATCTAAAATATTTTCCCATATTGATATCATTTTTTCTGCTGCAAACTCTTTATCATCTAAATAAACTTTCTTCAAAATAAGTGAAGGTAACTTATTTGAAATTTCTTTTTTAGAGTTTTTCTTTGTCTCATCATAAAGACTATTAACTTTTTCAAGAAGACTCTCCTTTGAGTCAACAAGGTGCCCTAATTGATTAGATAAAGTATTATGCAATAAATGATCTTTAAGTTTTGAATCAACATATGTAACTAAAGGCTTTTGTAATACTGAACACTCAATAGCAGTAGTACAAGCATGATGCATAACTGCAAACGAATTTTTAACCCAGGAATTAATGGCACCTTCTCTAATAACATGAACATTAGATATTCCTTCTAATAAAACTTTCCAACAATCTACGCTCTCACTAGGGTGAGGACGAAAAACAATATCATATCCATTATTATATTTACTTAAATGTTTTATAGCCTCTATAAAGATTATTGCTTTTAAGTAATCATTTGAACTCCATATAAATCTTTCTTTAAATAAATCAGGTGAACGATCGAAATATCCTGTATCCCTCATTTTTTTAATTCTTTCCTTGAATGATATGTTTGCACAAATATGCATATTAGATGCAATTAGCAAAAATGGTTTGGTAGGAATTTTTTTTGGAGTGACCCAATAATTTGAAAAAAATGGTTTCCATAGATCGGCTCGCGGAGATCCTGTTTTGTGAATTTTGTTAGAATGATTTTTATAATTTTTTTTTAATGTTTCAAAATCTTCATCCCCCCATGCAAAAACTGCAGAAGATTGCTCTATTGTTTTGTCTGAGTATCGCTGTTTTGAAAAGTCCTCATAACCGAATCTATCTATAGAAGTCTCCTCATCAATACTTGTAATTTTAGAACCACTACTTAATATTTCTTGATGCCTTGAAATTTTTGTCTTACTAGGAGTTAAAGATTTAGTATGAAAAATACCAGATGGTAACCACCTTTTTTTTAAACCTTTTTCGATAACCTCTAAACTTGAAACAATAATTTCATGACCTTTCGATGCTGCTAAAGTAGCCAAAAGTAATTTGCTATCAAGTTCTCTGGCAGATATTTCAACGTTGATATAAATATTCATTAATAATTATTATACTACCTTATATTTTGTTAAAATTTTGTTCATTATTTTTATCAAAAATCTAATAAATAATGATTTTAAAACTCAAAGTATAAAAAAGGATTAAGATTTTTTAGATCAAAAATTATCGTCACAGAAAATATCAAAATAATAGTAAAAAAAATTAAAAACATGAAAATATAGATATTTTTAGTTGCTAATCTTATTAATTTTTCAAAAAATTTCATGATCCAATATATAATATTAAGGTATATGATCAATTAAATACCTTTTTATAAAATGATCGATATTAATAAAGATTTATCTTTTAGAAAGTTTTATTCAAAAGAAATTGATAAATTACTATGGTTTAAAAAACCTAAAATTTTATTAAAAAAAGGGACTCATAATCATTATACTTGGTTTCCTGATGGTCAAATTAACCTTTATTTAAATTGCATAACTAAAAATTTAAAAGACAGTAAAAATAAAATAGCAATTATTACTGTAAACCAAAAAAAAGAGATCAAAAAATACACATATAAAGAAATTGATGAAAAAGTTAATAATATTATCCCGTCATTAAAAAAAATAGAAAAAAAAGCCACTAGAGTTATGATACATTCTTCTGCTTCATTAGAGTCAGCAGTATTAATGTTGGCCTGTGCACGATTAGGATTACATTTTTCTGTAATATTTGAAGAGTTAGAATTTCTAGGTATTAAAAATAGAATTAAACTTTTCAAACCAGATATTTTTTTTTCACGACTTCTGAAGAAAGAATTTAAAAACAGAATAGGAGTCAATAAAAATGATAATATTAGATATATTTTTGGTGAAGAATTAAAAAGAATGATGAATAAAACTAAAAACACTAAAATTATAAAAGAAAAATTTTTTAATAGTTCTAAAAGTTTATTTACACTTTTTACTTCTGGGTCAACTGGTGCACCTAAGGGTGTAACCCATTCAACAGGTGGTTATTTGCTTTATTCAAAATTAACATGTGAAAAACAATTTGGCATGAATCAAAATTCTATTGTTTTAACAGCCTCAGATGCTGGATGGATTAATGGTCATACTTATTCTCTTTTTGGACCTCTGTCTTTAGGCTCAACCACAGTATTAATTGAAAAGCCTATATCATTAATAGACGTAGAATTTTTTAAAAAGCTATTAAATTTAAAAATTAATATTGTTTATTTGCCCGTCACCTTAATCAGATTAATTAAATCTTTAAATAAAAATTTAAAAATAAATAAAAAATATATAAAAGCAATTGGCTCAATGGGTGAACCTCTAGCTCCTTCTGTTGCTAAATGGTTTTCAAACAAATTTTTAAGTAAGAAATATTCAATTGTAAACACATATTTTCAAACCGAAACTGGAGGGATAATATGCTCACCACGATATAATCAAAAAATAATTCAAATACCACTTGGCTCTGTCGGAATGCCGTTTTCAAAATATATAAAGATTAATAAGCTTAAAAAAAAAATTGTAAAAGAAATCAAAATTGAAACACCATGGCCAGGTATGATGAAAAATATAATTAATGGGAAATCTGAATGGAATAAGTATTGGGACAAAAAAGGAAATTTTAGATTATTTGATTTGGCGACTAAAAAAAATGGAAACATATATATTCATGGCAGAAATGATGATGTTGTAAATATTAGAGGTCACAGAATTGGTTCTGAAGAAATTGAGTCAACTTTGTTAAAAATAAAGAAAATTGTGGAGTGTTGTGTTGTTACTTTAGATGATAAATTAGAGGGTTCAAAAATTTACCTTTTTGTTGTGTCAAAAGCAGAATTAAACAACCAAATAGAAAATTTGATAATTTCTTCGTTTGGAAGTTTTGCTGTTCCTAAAAAAATTTTTTATGTTAAACAAATCCCTAAAACAAGAAGTGGAAAAATTTTAAGAAGACTTTTAAGAAGTATTTTAATAAATCCTAATTTGAAGCAATATGGTGATCTTAGCACTATATTAAATCTATCGAGTGTAAAGAATATTCAAGATATAATTAAACATAATGAATCAAAATAATAAAATCAAAATAATTGAAATTATTTCTAAAATAGCAAAGATTAATTCAGATCAAATTAATGAGTCAACTTCTATTAATGACTTTTCTAAATGGGATAGTTTAGCACATTTGCAGATAATGTTAGAAATTGAAAAAAAGTTTAAAATAAAGATTAGCACTAGTAAAATGAGTGAGCTTGATTCTGTAATTAAAATAATTAAGTTTGTAGACTCTAATTAACTTAAGATATGTTGTTTTACTCTTTATCATATCTCTTTTTTTTTTTACCAATAACATTAATTATTTTTTTTTATGGGGATAAATTTAAAATTGAAAAAAAAACAATTTTAATAATAGCAAGCATCTTTTTTTACTCTTGGTGGAATATTTATTACTTACCAGTAATCTTGACTTCAATATTAATAAATTATTATTTCTATAAAAATTTAACTATTAATAAAATTAATAAAAAAAAATGTTTAATTTATGGAATAACTTTAAATGTTCTATTGTTAATTATATTCAAATATACTGACTTTATAATCTTAAATATAAATATAATTTTTTCATCAGAAATTGAGTATTTAAATTTACCTTTTCCACTTGCTATAAGTTTCTTTACTTTTCAAAGCATAGCCTTTTTAATTAATGTTTATGATGAAGAAATTTTTGACGTGAAATTAAAAGATTTTTTTTTATTTATATTCTTTTTTCCTCAATTAATTGCAGGGCCAATTGTCAGGTATAATAACATGATGCCCCAATTTAATAATAAATTTAACAAAGAATTTGATAAAAAATTTTTTATAATAGGTTTAACGTTATTATTAATAGGTCTAGTTAAAAAAGTTTACTTTGCCGGAACTTTATCAGAATTTGTAGATCATGGACATAACAATATTACTGAACTTGAATTTGTATCAAGTTGGCTGTTAAGTTTATGTTTTACATTTCAATTTTATTTTGATTTTAGTGGTTACGTTGATATGGCAACAGGATCGGCATTAATGTTTAATATTATTTTGCCTCAAAATTTTAATAGCCCTTTTAAAGCAACTTCTATAATAGATTTTTGGCAAAGATGGCACATAACACTTACTCAGTTTTTGAATAATTTTATTTATAATCCTCTTTTAAAATCTTTAAAAAATATAAATTTTTTTAATTCAATGATTATTACTTTATTTGTATTTTTAATTGCTGGAATTTGGCATGGACCTTCATGGAATTTTGTTCTTTTTGGATTATTTCATGGCTTTGGTTTAGTAATTAATCATCTTTACAAAAAATTTTTAAATTTTAATTTATCTAAATATATATATTGGTTTTTAACTTTTAACTTTGTTAATATTTCTTTTATATTTTTTAGAACTCAAGATATTAATGATATCATTCAAATTTTAAGAAAAATGTTTTATATAGATTTTACGTTTAAAAGTTATTTCCTTACTGACATTTTGTTTACCAAATTTTATAATAATTTTAATCTTATAGTTTGTTTTTTATTATCAATAGCAGTTTGTTTTTTCTTCACAAATGCCTATGGAATATTAAAAAATAATGTCAAATAATATTAAATTAGAAATTCATGGATTAAGAGCAATTGCGGTTGGTCTTATTATTCTTTATAACTCAAAATTAACAATTTATGGACATCAACCCTTTATTGGTGGATTTATTGGAATTGATATTTTTTTTGTAATATCAGGTTATTTAATAACATTTATAATTTTAAAAGAGTTAATTACCACTGGTTCATTTTCATTAAAATATTTTTATGAGAGAAGAGTTAGACGGGTATTTCCAATTTTATTAATTGTAATATTGGTGTCTCTTCCATTTGCTTGGATATATTTATTGCCAAGCTATTTTGTAGATTTTTCAAAATCAATTATAACTTCATTATCATTTAGTTCTAATTTTTACTTTTTTTACACCGTAAATGACCTATTAATATTAAGACATTTACCAAAACCTTTTTTCCATACTTGGTTTCTATCTATTCTGGTTCAATTTTATCTACTATTCCCAATAATTTTAATAATCATATATAAGTATTTCAAAAAGTACCTAATCTATATTTTAATTCTTGGACTTGTAGTTAGTTTTGGATTGGCAGAATGGACGAACAGAAATAATCCCTCAATTTCTTTTTATTTTCTTCATACTAGAATATGGGAACTATTATCAGGATCTATAATGGCATATTTCGAAATAACACGTGGTTACAGAAGTAATCATAAAACTTTAAATCTAATATTACCTTCTATAGGTGTAATTTTAATATCTTGCTCCGTTTTTTTTTTAAATGATAAGATGTCTTATCCATCTTTTTTCATTTTGCCTACTGTGATTGGGGCTTGTTTAATTATATGGTTTTCAAGTAAAGATGAATTAATTACGAAAATTTTGTCATCAAAATTATTCGTAGGTATTGGTTTAATTTCCTATTCTTTATATCTTTGGCACTACCCAATTTTCTCTTTTAATAGAGTAGCTTTTTTGACCGAAGACAAAGTGTTTTTTGAGCTTTTGTTAGGATTATTAATATTAATCATATCTTTAATTTTTTACTATCTGATTGAAAAGCCTGCAAAAAAAGAAAGGTATAAATTTAAAATAATTATTCTCCTTATTTCTACAGCGATTGGAATCATATTTATATTTATGTCTTATATTTTGTCCAAAAATGGAAAATTAAATAAAGTAAATATAATGATTGAAAAACAAATTGAGTCTCCATTATTCAGCTCTGAATGCAAATATAACTCTAGCAATTCTAGTTTTTCAACAGATGTTTTTTTTCAAGAAAAATTTGAAAATTGTAAAAAAAAATATGGAAAATTCATTTTAATTATAGGGGATTCTCAATCATTAGATTTATTTAACTCTATTTCAAAAATTTCAAAAAAAAATGAATTTATAATTGGTTTAAATAAACCTGGATGTAGACCGTTAGCTGAAACTAATAAAGATTGCCATTATATTAACGCTCTCAATTTTATAGAAAAAAATAATGAAAATATTAAATATATTTTTTTTACTCATAGAGGAGGATATCTACTTACAAGTGTTGAGGGAGAAAAAAATAATCCAAATAGACTTTTAGGAAGACTACCATTAAATGATTTACAAATTAATAAAACAATTAATTATCTAAAGCTCATTAAAGGATTTAATAAAAATTTGATTTTAGTAGGTCCACATCTTGAACCAAATATAGTTTTAAATAGATATAGTATTATAAATCGTTTAAACGGAAACCAATTAGATGATTATATAAATTATGATCTATTAAAAGTTGATGAACAATTAAAAATAATTTCGAGAGTAAATAACATTGATTACGTTTCAAAAATAGAGGCACTAAATTTTGATTTAAAACGGGATTTTTCTGTTGATGGAGTAATTACATTTTCTGACACTAATCACTGGAGCAGTTTTGGTGAAATTTATTTTGGGAAAAAATTAATTTTTAATTCAAAAATAAAAAATATCCTGTTTCCATAGAATTCTAAGATACAAATATATTTTAGTTAAATAACAGTTCTTCCTCCATCGGCAACAATAACAGAGCCTGTTATGTAAGAAGAAAGATCACTACAAAGAAATAAAATTAAACCATCATATTCTTTCTTTTTTGCCATTCTTCCTAGGGGAATTAATTGATTAATTTTTTTTTGAAATGATTAACTCCTCAACATTTTCTAAAATAAAGTGTCCAAGAAAAATATGACATTCTTGAATTCTTGCCGTATTGTTTGAAGGAATAATTAGTGACTTATTTGAAATTTTCTTTGCTTTTCCACCGCCCTTACCTAAAAAACATATTGAATAAATATTTTTTTTTTTAGCTTCTTTTAAAACTTTTAAAATATTTTTAGAATTTCCAGAAGTTGAAATACATATCAAAACATCATTTTTTTTTGCTAATGCTTGAAAAGGCCTTAAAAAAATGTCATCAAAACTGTAATCATTACCACATGCGGTTATAGTAGAAGTGTCTTGGGCTAAAGTAATAGCGGGTATTGGATTTCTATTAATATGAGGTCTTAGTCTTACAATAAACTCTGCTGCCAAATGTTGGGCATCCGCTGCAGAACCACCATTTCCACAAAATAATATTTTACCACCTTTTGTCAATTTTTTATGTATGTTCTTAATTACATTCTCTATATCTACTGATAAATCTAATATACTTAAGTGTGCCTTTACGTTATTTTCTAATTGTTTTTGTAATTCTACAATTATTCGTTTCATAGTCCTACAAGCGTATATGAGCTCTTAATTTTTTAGCAATAGATATTTCATCTTCTGTAATTTTTCCAAGAGATGGTTTTCCTAGAGAAATTAAAATCTTATTGATAGAAGCACATAGATTTTTCATACCAGGTAATTCAAGAGAAGCTGCTTGATCAGATCCATACATAATTCTATCAAGAGTTACATGTCTTTCAAGTGAACTTATACCTAACATTACTGCTGCTATGGACACAACAACTCCATTTTCATGACCACTGTAACCAACATCACATTTATACTCATTTTTCAATTGATTTATTGTGACTAAATTGGCATCTTCAATCTTCATTGGATAAGTTGAAACACAATGCATTAACTCAAAACTACATTGATTTTCTCTAAAGATTTTAACAGCCTGACTGATATCTTTCTCTGTGGACATGCCTGTAGATATAAAGGTGTGTTTTTTTCTTTTTGCAACCTCAGTCAAAAACCTCTGATCTACAATCATAGCAGAAGCGATCTTGTGATATTTTAAATTATACTTATCTAAAAAACTTAAACTATCAAGGTCCCACGCTGATGCAAACCAGTCTATATCTTTGTTTTTGCAATATTCATCTATATTATCATATTCTTTAACTCCAAATTCTAAACCTTCTTTTTGTTGTCTTGTAGTTTTCCCCCACGGACTTTCTCTTGGAGTTTCTAGCTGTTCTTTAGAATAAACAATTTCGATATTTCTTTTTTGAAATTTAACTGCATCAAATCCAGCTTCTTTTGATCTATCAATCAATTTTTTTGCAATATCTATATTACCATTGTGATTGATACCTATCTCAGCTATAAGATATGGTTTTTTAATATTTGTCATAAATGTATGATAGAATTAATATTCCATTTGTACATAAAAAAATTATACTTTATTTTAAATGTTTAGTGATTTGAAAAACAAAAATATAGTCATAACCGGCGGCTTAGGCTTCTTAGGAAAGCAAATAATAAACGCTTACGTTAAAGAAGGATCAAGGGTAATTGTTTTAGATAATAAAAAAAAAATTAATTCAAAAAAATTTGAACATTTTTCATGCGATATTTGCAATGAAAAAAAATTAAAAATTATTTATAAAAAGATCGTTAAAAAATATAAGACAATAGACATTCTAATAAATAATGCTGCAAGTAATCACGACATAGGCAAAAATATTAAAAGCTTTGAAAAATTTAACTTAAAAATTTGGGAACAAGATATTAAAGTTGGTCTAACTGGTGCATTTTTATGCACTCAGCTCTTTGGAGGAAAAATGTCAAAACAAAAAAGAGGTGGCAATATTATAAATATCTCATCAGATTTAGGTATAATTGCTCCAGATCAAAGATTATATGATCATACTTCTTTTAGAAAACCAATTTCATACTCTGTGGTTAAAAATGGAATTATTGGTTTAACAAAATATGTAGCCGCTTATTGGGCAAAAAATAAGGTTAGATGTAATGCGTTAGCGCCAGGAGGGATATTTAATAATCAAAATAAAACGTTTGTAGCTAAAATAAAAAAACTAATTCCAATGAATAGAATGGCTAAAATTAATGAATATAATAAAACCATACTTTTTTTATCTTCAGATGCTTCGTCTTATATAACTGGTTCAATTATAATTGCTGATGGTGGCAGAACTATAATTTAAAATAGGCGGTTGTATTCTTAAGTGCTTTTGTTTGAATATTAATTTTTTTTTTACTTCTATACATGTTTTTTAATATATTAGATTATTATCATTAAATGAAAAAGCAAAAATTTATAAACCTAGCAAATCAAAACATTGGAATTAAACTAGGTAGATTTTCAACCAAACAACACCATAAATTACAATTCCCAAAAAAAAACTGGATAAATGAGTTTAAATTATCGAAATTATTAGGCATCGGAAATATTGAATGGGTCGTTGATTATTATGGGTTTAATAATAATCCATTAATGAGTCGCAATGGAAGAAATAAAATAAAGGCTATAAAAAAAAAATACAAAATAGAGATTAGTAATGTTACAGCAGATTTTTTTTTACATAAACCACCACATAAATTAAAAAAAAAAAAATACTTATTATTCAAAGATAAATTTAGATTATTTTTATATTCTTGTATTGATCTAAAAATTAAAAATATAATAGTTCCATTTTTAGAAAAATCAAAAATTCGTAACAATAAAGAAGTAGAAAAAATAACAATTTTTTTCAAAGAATTTGAAGATATAATTTTAAAAAAAAAGATAAATATAATTTTTGAAACCGATCTACCATCAAGTCAATTTATAAAATTTTTAAATAATTTTGATAGTAAAAGTTATTTTATTAATTATGACACTGGAAATAGTGCAGGATTGAAAAAAAAATTTGAAAGAGAAAAGAAAATCTTTCCCATGGTCAAAAATATTCATTTAAAAGATAAAAATAAATATAATAAAAGTGTAGATTTAGGAAAAGGATTATTCAACTTTCAACTGTTTTTCAGATATATAAAAAAAATAAATTACAAAGGTAAATATATATTAGAAGCATACAGAGGTGCAAATAACTATGATCGAAATAAAAGGAATTTGTTATTTATAAATAAAATTTTATCCAATATTTGATTCTAAAAATTTGATAGTTTTTTTTAGTAATTTTGCTTGATATTTGGCCTCATTTAAATTTCTATAATTTGTTTTAATTAAAATAATTCTTTTTTGTAAATCAGTAGAATTTGGACAAAAGTATTTATCTTTTTTTATTCTGTTCAATTTCAAATATTTTGAAATTGCTGGTTCATTGAATGGACAAACCCAGGATGCATAAAATCCATCACCTCCAAATTTTTTATATTGATTGTAAAACTTTTCCCATGAAAAATTAAAATTCTTAAATTTTTCAATTTTTAAAGCTAAACTATAATAACTATGTTTATATTCGTAGTTTGTTTTTTGTGGGACAAGCCATTTACATTCAGATATTTCATTTAAGAATATTTTAGCTACTTCTATTCTACGATTTACAAGAAATTTTGATCTTCTAAGTTGTGCTAACCCAACAGCAGCAGAGATTTGATTCATCCTGTAATTTAATCCAATTGTATCATGTCTTTTATAATTTGGATTTTGAAAGTTTTTAGATTTGATAGCTGATTTATTTGAGTCAGCAGTTAAATTTGCATATCCAATTCCAGCAAATTTTCTCATTTTTTTTGCAAGATTTTTGTTACTTGTAGTTAGCATACCACCTTCACTACCAGCAGAAATATGTTTTTTATTCTCAAAACTATAAACAGCAATATCAGATTGTGAACCTGAAAATTTTTTTTTATAAAAACCATGTAATGTTTCAGCAGAGTCGTCTATTACAATAATTTTTCTTTTTTTAGCAAATTTAATTATTTTATCGTAATCACATGGTAATCCAAAAAGAGAGACCGTTATGATTGCTTTTGTTTTTTTTGTGACTTTTTTTAATAAATCTTTCATATCTAAATTGAAAGAGTCTTTTTCTACATCAACAAAAACTGGTGTTGCATCACACATAATTGTTGCAAATGCATCCATTACTACAGTTATTCCAGGTGAAATTACTTCATCACCTTTTTTTACTCCGATTGCTTTCAACGCAGTGTGAAGACCTGAAGTAGCTGAGTTTATTGCAATAGCATACTTATGTGTTGTTATTTTTTTAAAAGAATTTTCAAATTCTATTACCCAATTTATTGACTTATCTTTTTTATTCTCACTGTTAAAAAATTTTTTGACAAAATTTAGTTCGTCTCCATTATATTTTCCAAATTTTCCACCAAAACCAATTTTTTTCATTGATTCACCTGTCTTTTTTTCCATTCACTATTTCTAAAAAAATTAATTTTTCGCAAAAATGTATTTTTGTTTAAAAATTTATTAATTTCATTTCTACCAGTAAAATTACCAGTTTTATTAATCAATATATTTAAAAATTTATGATCCTCTTTGTAATCAAGCGTCATCCTAAAGTTTAACTTTGTTTTATAATTTGGAGATGTGTTTGTAAAATGATATATTTTTTCCTTAGTGAGAATTTTTTCTACGTTTTCGGTGTTTAGTTTATCATCGTCTAATTTTTGATTCTTAATTATTTTTTTTAATATTTTTGTTTTAAATGAATAACCATCGTAACCATTACCATTTTGAGATAATAATGAAGGTTTAATATAATCATATTTTTTTAATAATTTTACACTTTTAATAATCATTTTATGATCAAATAAAGGATCATCTACATCAATGGTATGAAATTTGTTTATCTTAAAATGTTCTGCACAATCTTTCCATCTTTTAATCTTATTTTTTGATGATCCTCTAAAAAAATTAATTTTTCTATTTTTTGCAATATTAACTAACTTAAGATCTTCTTTTTGGTCTGAAGTACATACTATTGGTGTTAGTTTAAATTTTAAAGATCTTTCAATTGCATGTTCTAAGAAATTGAGAGCACCGAATTTTAAAAGACACTTATTTTTTAATCTTGATGAGTTTACCCTGACAGTTAGAAAACAAAAGATTTTCATCTAATTTTTACTATAAGCAATATTTATCGTTCTTTTTTGAAACTTAACGGCATCGCATCCACTGACACAAGCCATATCAATAAGTTTTTTTGCAATTTTAATGTCACCATTATGATTAATGCCTATCTCGCCAATAATGAATATGGGTTTATTAAATTTCACTGTTTATAGAAGAATAAATAAATGCATCGGTGTAAATTTTTTTTTTTCTTAGCATGTAATATGATTCTAATCTACCTTCTTTTTTAAATTTTAATTTATTTAAACTTTTTATTGACCCAATATTATTAATTGAAGTAATTGCATATATTCTTTTTATTTTTTTCTTTTTAAATAAATATTTAATTAAGGCTTTTGCAGACTCATAAAATAAATTTTTTCTTTGAAAATTAGGATTAATGGCATAGCCAAGCTCTAAGGATTTTCTGAAGTGATCATAATTTTTAATTGAAATTGTACCAACACATTTGTTAGTTTTTTTTAAAATAATTCCATAAAAAAAAGCTTCATTTTTTTTTTGTTCATCAATTATTTTTTTAAAATAATTTCTTGCATCATTAACTTTTTTTATTTCGTATTCAAAATATCTATATAAATTTTTATTGGTGGAATATTCCAAAAAGTCTTTTTCAAAACTTTTGTTTAGTTTTTTTAAGTAGGAATTCTTAGTGATTAATTTACTTGTAAAATTGATACCACTCATTTCAATTATAAATTTTTTTTGAATATAATAGTTTTTTTGTACCAAATTTTTTAATATGCGCATAATCAATTATGCTTCTATTTCTATTATTATAAATTGGATTGTAATTTTTATTTATCATGAAATTATAAGAATTTAAGATTTTTTGATAATAATAACTTAGCTTAAAATATTTTTAACATAAAATTTGTTAAGATGTATAGTATAAAACTGAATTTAATAAATACTTTATTTTATTAATTATATATCTGTATATAATAAGCATGTAATATTCTGTTCAATCTATAATAAAAAATTTTAAATTTTTTAAAAATACTTATTCCTTAAAATGAGTTAATTTGTCTTAGTTGCAGAACTTACAGAAATATGTAAATAAGAATTTAATCTTTATTATGAGGCATAAAAAAATTATCTTAATAAGTATCATCGGTCTCCTTATTATTGGTTTTTATAGTCTTTATAATTCTTTAAATATTCCTAATTACACAAAAGGAGAAGAAAACAATTATTTCAATAGAACATTAAAAAGAGTAGTTCCACAAAACATAAAAGATTTCATAAAAGATACAATATTCGTATTTAAAAAAGTATCTTTTTTAGAACAACAACTAGCAAATAAAAATAAACAACTAAAAAATAAAAATAATGAATTGTTTGATTTAATAGTTAATACACAATTTTTTGAATTTAAAAAAAATGAAATAAAAAATAAAAAACTGCAGAATATTAATTTATCATTAAAAACATTTACTTTCCCCTTTTCCTTTTTAAAAAAAAAAGGAGCACGAGCTTATATAAGTTATTATAATCAGAATTTATTCCTAATCACGAATACGGGAATTTTAATGTATGCTTCATTAGATGATCTCAAAGATGAAAAATTTTTTTTTACAAAAATTGATACTAACTTTACAGATATAGTCGATGTAGATTATATCAAAGGAAATAAATTGGTAGTAGTAAGTTTATTAATCAAGAACAATAAAATCTACGTATCATATGTAAAAAATGTAAAAGAAAAATGTTTTACAAATGCTATTTTAGTATCAGATCTCAGTTTTGACAAAATGATATTTAATGAGTTTTTTAATGCTAACGAATGTCAACCTATTGTTACTTCCCATGCAGGTGGCAATTTATCTGATTTTAAAGATAATAAGATTTTGATGACAATTGGAGATTATAAATCTTATGAATTATTTGGAAGAGATGACCCTCAAAACATAAATAGTCTTGTTGGGAAAATAATATCAATAGATGAAAAAACTAAAGAATATAAAATATTATCCATGGGTCACCGTAATCCTCAAGGGCTATATTATGACAAAGAAAATAATATCGTTTACTCAACTGATCATGGTCCGCAAGGAGGGGATGAGATTAATGTAAATACTTCACCTGATGGAGAAATCAAAAACTATGGATGGGGAATTTCATCTTATGGTGAACAT
>MDTC01214193.1_pt1 | contig 15332 bp, 13 predicted proteins | sample 811181 | NCBI WGS metagenome assembly MDTC01 (sample SAMN05326644, study PRJNA326480) | marine metagenome | isolation source: seawater | place: Pacific Ocean: North | collected 2011
GATACAAAGCGAGCTATTAATAGATGGATAGTCAAAAAAACTTACCTAAAAATCCTTTTTCTCGGAAAGTATCAAGTGAAAGAGTCCAGGAATCCTTAATGTTTGGATTTCTTAGAGGCATGACTTTTTTTGTTATTTTTTGTGCAGCTTTTCTCTTTTGGGATATTTTATCAAAAGGTGCAGGTAAGGTCTTTGAAGGCGATGAACTTTTAAATTGGGAGTTTTTGACTGCTCACCCTCAAACTCTTCATGTAATCGGAGAAGGCGAAGATGAAATTAAATTAAGTTCCACCAATTATTATAAGCTCAAAGATGAGATGATGTTTAATAAATGGGATAAATTTAAAAAATCTAAAAAATTTGATGAAGACAGAAGCTTGCTTAATCAGAAAATGATGCGAATACAAAATGAGTGGTCGGAAAAAAATCTTCAAATCTTAAGATCGGACTTTATTTCTCGTGAAAAATTGAAATCAAATAAGAAGTTTTCATTTTGGAAAGATTTGATTTCTGACATCAATGTTACAGCTCAAGATTTTGAAATTAAACCAATTGAGGTACCAAATATGGTGAGTCAATTTATACTAGGTCATTTTGAGCAAGAAAGAAGTCGTCTTGCTTTAGTAGAAGACAAAATTACTTTTTTCAGGGCAACGCAATATCCAAAGATTGAAAATCTTAATGTTGAGAATTTATTATCTGTAAGAGATGCTTATGAAAGTTTTCTCGTTCAAATTCCCGAAATTTATCTTTTAGCAGTTAAAAAATTCGGCCATGAAGTAACTCAAACATATCAAGAATTTTTGGCAACTGAAGGAGCAAAAGAATTTGGTCGGTTTGCTGAAGCTTTAGTTGCTTATGAGAATGTAAGAAAATCATTTATTGAAGAGAATCCTGATATTCAAAATTGGGATTCCTTAGAAAATGTCTTACCTTCATTTAAAGAAGCAATGTCAGTTTCACTTCCTTCCAGGGACTATGCATACTCAGGTGGAGGAATTTTTCCAGCAATTATTGGAACACTTTTATTAGTTTTGGGTGCTATGTTAATTGCGATCATCCTGGGTGTATTTTGTGCTATTTTTTTAGCTGAATATGGAAAGTCTGGAAAATTTCTATCTCTTGTTCGGTTAGCAATACTAAATCTTGCAGGAGTTCCATCCATTATTTTTGGACTATTTGGGTTTGGACTATTTGTTATCTTTTTTGATTGGAATGTATCGCTTCTTGCAGGCTGGTTTACTTTGGCATTTATGGTTTTACCAATCGTAATTACAGCAAGTGAAGAAGCTTTGCGATCAATACCTCAAGGTTTTAGAGAGAGCGCACTTGCTCTAGGTGCAACTAAGTGGACCATGATTAAAACATCTGTTCTTCCCTTTGCCATGCCTGGTATTCTCACTTCATCAATTCTTGGAGTTGCCAGAGCAGCAGGTGAGACTGCACCGATTATGTTTACAGCTGCTTATGCAAAAAGATCGGACTTACCATGGGAAGGATTGGAACATTGGACAGATTTCTTTTTTCAAGGTGTAATGGCTTTACCTTATCACATTTATGTAGTCAGTGCGAAAATTCCACAAAATGAATACACTGCTGATATGCAGTATGGTACTGCATTTATTTTTCTTCTGCTGGTTGTTGGCGTGGCCAGTATTTCTATAATTTTTCGTAACCGACTTCGAAAAAAATATCGCTGGTAATTTACAATAAATCTATTCACTAAAATGCAAGAGGTACCTGAAACAACAACAATTTCGAATGAATTAGTTTCGTCGACCGAGAAAAAAAATCCTGCTATTCGTATTAATAATTTGGATTTCCAATATGGAGATAATAAAGTCATTCATGATGTGACCCTCGATATTTTCCCTAAGGAAGTTATGGCATTTATTGGGCCTTCAGGTTGTGGGAAAAGCACATTGCTTCGATGTCTTAATCGTATGAATGATTTAGTCGACGGAGCAAAAATCACTAATGGATCAATAGAAATTCATGGAACAAATCTTCATGATAGTTCTGTAGATGTAATTGAATTAAGAAAAAAAGTTGGGATGGTTTTTCAAAAATCTAATCCTTTTCCAAAATCTATTTACCAAAATGTGGCATATGGCTTACAAATTCAGGGCGTAAAATCAAAGCGTAAAGTTGATGAGAAAGTTGAAGAATCATTACGTAAGGCTGCTTTATGGGATGAGGTTAAGGACAGACTAAATGAAAATGCTTACGGGCTATCAGGTGGTCAACAGCAACGTTTATGTATAGCCCGTACATTGGCAGTTGAACCGGAAATTATTCTTATGGACGAGCCTTGTTCGGCCCTTGATCCAGTTGCTACTGGACGAGTTGAAGAATTAATTCTAGGGTTGAAAGATGAGTATACGATTGTAGTTGTTACCCATAATATGCAACAAGCTGGAAGGATATCTGATCGTACAGCATTTTTCTATCTAGGAAAGTTAATTGAATGCGACAAAACAAAAAAAATCTTCCTCAATCCTAGTATAAAACAAACAGAGGATTATATATCAGGGAAATTCGGCTAAATTTAGTTCGATTCCAAAAGCATATAAAAATTTATTATGACTACTTACTTCGAGCACAATTTGGAAAATGTAAAATCCAAACTTTTGTTAATGGGTCAACTGGCTAACGATTCATTAAAACTATCGATTCAAGCATTATTGGAAGGAGACTCTGCACTTGCTAAAACGATACGGCGAAAAGATGAAGAAATCGATGACCTGGAAAATGAACTAAGCGAATCTGTTACTTCTTATCTCTCTACTCATGCACCAGTAGCAGCTGATCTACGACTTCTAGTTGCAACAATGAAAATTAGTCACGAGATTGAAAGAGTTGGGGATGAAGCTAAAGCAATTGCCCGCCGGTCTCGTAAGACAAGTACACTCGATTTTTATGAAATTCCTAAAATGGGAAAAATTGTACAAGAGATGCTTCAGGATGCACTATCTACTTTTGTTGAATTTGATGAAGAAAAAGCAAAACATATTTGGACTCGGGATTTAAAGGTAGATCAACTCCACAAAAAAAATAATCAGTTTTGCCAATCCTTAGTCGAAAAAAATCCAACAGTTGCATCATCTGTATTTGAAGTACTTTTTATTTCCAAATCACTTGAGCGAATTGGTGATCATGCAGTAAACATTTCAAAAGAGATTGTTTTCATGGCAACCAGTCGAGATGTAAGACATGCCCCGGAATACAAAAAGTCTGCATTAAAAAAAGAAATCACTTAAAACTTTTACAAAAAGCCAAAGTTTAATACTGCAAGGGATGAAATCACCCTTGCTATTTCTGATTTGCTCAATGATATAAGCATCTCATTTATGAGTTCAAGTATACGGATTTTTGTTGTAGATGATGAGCAAGATTTAACAGACCTTTTGCATTATCAACTTGGAAAAGAGGGTTTTAAAGTAAAGTTCTCAAACAACCCATATGAGGCACTTAGTGCCGCTCGAGATTTTAGTCCTGAGCTAATAATTTTAGATGTTATGATGCCCGATTTGAACGGATTTCAATTACTTCGTATGATTCGGGCAGACAATCTTCTACAGAGAGTTCCAGTTATTATGCTTACCGCTAAAACAGATCTCGAACATAGGATAAAAGGCTTGGAAGAGGGTGCAGACGATTATCTAGGTAAACCATTTGATTCTCAGGAACTAATTTTACGAATACGATCAATATTGAAAAGAGTTTCAGAAAAACAAAATCACGATCAAAGCCGAATTATTTTTGGCAATCTTTTGTTGGACGAAGGTGATCACAGTATTTCGATTTCTGGCAATAAAGTAGACTTCACACTTACAGAGTTTAAGCTTTTACATTACTTTCTTAAAAGACGTGGGCGTATTCAAACACGAGATAACTTACTTTTGGGAGTTTGGAAATTTGATGCTGATGTGGAGACTAGAACTGTTGATGTACATATAAGAAGAGTTCGGAAAAAGATTCAAAATTCGGGTATTGAGATAGAAACAGTTCGTGGAGTTGGTTATCGTTTAGTGGAAATCCTTGATTAAGCATGTATTTACCGTTTTGGGTCATAATAATTTTAGCTATTGGAGTTGCTTTTGGTTTTATAAAATTAATCAGAGATTTGTTTTTTAAGAAAAGTTATTCATGGCATCAAAGCATACCCTTTAAAAAAGAGCCCAGAGATAACGATGAAAAGAAAAGAAGAGATTTCGTAGCGAATGTTTCTCATGAATTAAGAACCCCGGTTTCCATTATTAAGGGCTTTGCTGACTCTTTGATCGAGGATTATGCCCTCTTAAACGAAGATAAAAGAAAAAGTTTTTTATCGAAAATTCAGAAGAATTCAGAACGATTGAATAATTTAGTTGAAGATCTTTTAGCATTAGCAAAGCTTGAAGAACCTCAGACGACATTAGAAATATCCAAATTCGATCTTTGTGAGGTACTAAACAATATTGAAGAAGATTTTTCTCAAAGAAAAATTGCTGACCCACCAAAACTTTTTCTGAAAGGTAAAATCAAAAAACTCCTTATTAATGCTGATTCTGAAAAGCTTTTTAGTGTTTTTGAAAACCTTATTGATAACGCAATTATTCATGCTTCTGGACTTACAAAAATCACCGTTACAGTTACAAAAAGCCGATTGGATAATAATGTCTTTTGCGATGTGGAAGATGACGGTTGTGGTATTTCTATTGAAGATCAGGAAATGCTTTTTGAGCGATTTTATCGTGTGGACAAGGGTAGGTCTCGAAAGAGAGGAGGTACCGGTCTTGGATTAAGTATTGCAAAAGAAATTATCGAGGCACACGGGGGTCAAATCTCAGTTCGTAGTAAAGTGGGGAAGGGTACAATATTTTCATTTAAAATACCTCAAAATTTATCTGACGAAGGATAAATGAATTAAAAATAGATTGAAATGAAACATACTAAATATGTTTTTAAATATCTCATCTTATCTTATTATTTCTATTTGAATAGTTTTTAATCAAGACTTATAATAGATTCTGTTGAACAAATTTATTACAGTTTTACTTACTTTATGTATTTCAACAATTCCGCTTTTTAAGTGTATATGTTGCGAGGTTAGTTTTAACACCACATACAATTGTTGTGATAGTGAATCTTCACAAGATCAGCAGTGTGATACACATCCGTGTCTTGATTCCTTTAATGGAATGAGTTTATCCGAGAGTAAGTTACTTTCTGATATTAACTTCCTACCATTTCACACTGTTGAAGTTTATTCTAATACTTTCGATAACAAATTTTCAGTTGGATTTGTTAATCCAGACCAGTTGGGGTCTTCGTTCCGTCGACATATTTTGCTTAATGTTTTTCTTATCTGATTAACAAGTAATTGTAGTTAATCCTCATAAATATGGGGGACTAAAATAACTTGTTTAAGGTAAGTATGTCAGATAATATTTTTCCAGTTGCTCAGTCTGGTTCTACTGAGTCACCAAAAAAGAGTTTTAGAATAAGGAAAAAGTTTAGCTTAATTTTTTTCTTATCTTTGTTCATTGTATTCACATTCATCTTTGCAGATAATTTTTCTAAAGAATGGGAAGTTGAAGTCACACAGGCAGTAATTTATCCACTTTCCCAAAATAATTTGTCTGATAAAAATGACTCAATAAAGACTTCCAGTGAAGTTTTGTTTCAGGCGAGTGGTTGGATTGAACCTGATCCTTTCCCTATAAGGGTTACATCACTTTACAGTGGAGTAGTAAAAAAAGTTCATGTCCTGGAAGGACAAAAAGTAATCAAGGATCAAATTATTGTGTCGCTTGTCGAAGAAGATGCTCGTCTTGCTCTTTCTGAAACCGAAGCCCAAATTTTACAATCAACTGCTGAAGAAAAAATTATTGAAACTGATATTGAGCTAGCAAAAGCTACTCTTGACGGAGTTCTTGCAAAATTAGCTAAAGAAGAAGTTTTATTAGAAGATAAAAACGATTCTTTAAGCCGTTTAAATTTATTGCCAGAAGGTGCAGTTGCCGATCAGGTTATTTATCAGGCAAAATTAGCAGTTCGAAAGCAAGAAGCTGTTCACAACTCATCTTTATCAGAAGTCGAACAACATAAAATTAAGATTAGTAAATTAGAGAAAGAACTTTCGGCACAAAAGAACACAACCAAAGTATTTTATGCTCAAATGCAAAAAGCTGAACTTGATTTTAATCGAACAAAAGTAAGATCACCGGTTGATGGGGTAGTGCTTCGATTAATTGCCAGACCAGGTTCCAGAATAATGCTTCATATGGATGATATGGATGCTGGATCTGCTGCGATTCTCTATGAGGAAGGGAAGCTTCAAGCAAGAATTGATGTGCCTTTAAGTGAAGCTGCTAAAATTTTTCCTGGGCAGAATGTTGAAGTTTCTTCAACGATTCTTCCAGAGGAAAAATTTAATGGAATTGTTACTAGAATACTTGGTGAAGCAGATCTTCAAAGAAACACTTTGCAAGTTAAGGTCAGTTTATTGAATCCCAATCCTAAGCTGCGCCCTGAGATGTTGTGCCGTGCAAAATTCTTTGGCAGTAATTCTGAAAATCATTCTGAAAACCAAGAAGTTAAGGTTTTCGTAAATGAAATTGTTCCTATGTCTTCTCAGAATGCTGAGGTAGAATTATTTGTGATTTCCAAGAATGGAAATCAAGCAGAGCAACGAAGGGTAAAATTCGGAAATTTAATTAAAGAAGGCTTCATCGAAGTTTTGGAAGGACTGCTTCCCGGAGATAAAATAATAATAAATCCAGCTTCTAAGCTTAGAGCCGGAGATCGGATAAAGATTGTAGGAATAAAATGAAAAATCCGTTTATAAAAGCGATTGGATTGACCAAGAGGTTTATCAAAGGGAGTCAAGAGATTCTTCCTGTAAATAAACTTAATTTTGAAGTTCAGGCTTCAGAATTTGTTTCCCTAATGGGCCCATCTGGAAGTGGTAAAACAACACTCCTTAATTTAATTGCCGGGATAGATTCTCCATCAGATGGAAGTTTATTAATAGGTGGAAAAGCCGTTCATGATATGACTCGTGAACAACTTACGCATTGGAGAAGTAAAAATGTCGGCTATATATTTCAATTGTATCATCTGATGCCGGTTTTGACCGCGTTTGAAAATGTTGAGTTACCACTCTTACTCACAGATATGAATAAAAGCGAACGAAGAGAAAAAATAGAATCAGTTCTGACTCAGGTTGGGTTAGCCGATAGAGCGGATCATTTTCCGAGGGAATTGTCAGGTGGACAGGAACAAAGAGTGGCGATTGCCCGTGCGCTAGTTGCTGAACCATCATTGATTGTAGCAGATGAACCTACGGGAGATCTGGACAGAGAATCTGCGGATGGGATCCTGGATTTATTACAAGATTTATCAAAGAAACAAAATAAAACAATTGTTATGGTAACTCATGACCCTAAAGCTGCAGCCCGTTCTTCTAGGTGCCTTGAGTTAGAAAAAGGAAATCTTGTGAGTAAATTTACCTGTATATGATGAGAATAATAAATTTATTCATGCTTGCATCAAAGCAAATAGCAAGAAATCGAACTCGATCTATTTTAACTATAATTGGAGTGGCAACAGGAATGTTTCTTTTTGCAACTATTGAAACTATGCAAGGTGCATTAAAAGATGCTACAGAAATTTCAGCAAATGATAATACCCTCGTTGTTTATAGAGAGAATAGATTTTGTCCCTCAACGAGTAGACTTCCAGAATATTATAAAGATGAAATCAAAAAAATTGATGGAGTTAGAGAAGTTATACCTATTCAAATTGTTGTTAATAATTGCGGTACAAGTCTTGATGTTGTGGTCTTTAGAGGAATTCAAATGGATCAAATCAATGTAATTTCTGAAGACATAAGATTTGTAAAAGGATCAATCAAAGAATGGGTAAATCGTGATGACGGGGCATTATTGGGAATCAATTTAGCTCAAAGAAGAAATTTAGATATAGGAGACTCTTTTGATGCAGCTGGGATTACCGTAACCGTAACTGGTATTATTGAATCCTCCGAATCATCGCAGGATGATAACATTGCATATGTTAATCTCCCTTTTTTACAACAGGCATCTAGGGTTGGATTAGGTGTGGTTACTCAATTTTCTGTAAAAGTTAATGATTCTTCTTTGCTTGATTCTGTGGCCAATGAGATTGATCAAATATTTCGTTCAGAATCTGAACCGACAAGTACATCCGCGGAAAAGGCATTTTTTGCTAACACTGCAAAAGAATTGATCGAGTTAATAAAATTTTCTCGTTGGATAGGAATAGCAGCTGTATTTGCAGTTGTTGGATTAATTGCGAATACAATATTAATTGCCGTTCGTGGTAAAGTTTCTGAATTAGCTGTTCTTAAAACTTTAGGATACACAAGATTATCGATTGCATGGTTGATTGTTGCAGAAGGTATTATGCTTTCATTTTTTGGTGGTGTAACAGGTATTCTGTCAGCAACGATTTTTTTGAACTTACAAAACATAACGATCGGAAACGAGGGGTTGGCACTTGCTTTTATTCCAAGTATTTCGGTTTGGGTTTCAGGAATTTCACTTTCTTTAATCTTAGGCATAGCTGCAGGATTTTATCCAGCATGGCAGGCTAGTAAAAATTCTATAATCGAAAACTTGAGAACAGTTTAAGCATGATTCCTTTTACATATACATTACGAAATGTTTTCAGGAAACCCTTTCAATCCTGTCAATTAATTATGGGTAGTTGCTTGGTTATTCTTTTAGTGATGATTGCATTATCAATAAGTCAATCGATGGAGAAAACATTAAACAATTCAGGTAGTAGAAATAATGTGATTTTTTTGGGTGCTGGTAGTGAGGAAAGTGTTGAACGTAGCGAGATATCATCTGGCACTGAAGAGATTATTGGAGCTAATCTGTCGGATATAAAACGAGTTATGAATAGGTCGGCAATCTCACCAGAAGTTCATTTTAATGGTATGGTTAAGTTTGGAGATGACCATCAGGAGCAGGCACTTTTAAGAGGCATTCAACCTCAAGCTTTTTGGGTACATAATCAGGTTCGTTTAATTGAAGGAAATTATCCTTCATCAGGCCAGATAATTGTAGGGCGACTTGCTTATCGTAAGCTTGGTTTAACTAAACAGGATTTAATTGTTGGAAGCTCAATCGTTTTTAACGGCGAAAAACTTGAAATAGTTGGGATTTTTGATGCTAGAGGAACTGTGATGGAGGCTGAGATATGGATGCCATTACAGGATTTAATGACCTTAACTCAAAGGGATACATTATCATGTGTAGTTTTGAGTGGAAACTCCCGAGAGTTCTTTAATGAAGCTGAAGTTTTTGCAAAAACGCGTTTAGATTTGGAATTGGTTGCGTTAAGAGAATCTGATTATTATCAGAATCTTGCATACTTTTATTCGCCAATTCGATGGATGGCTTGGATTTCTGCAATATTGATTTCAATTGGTGCATTCATGGGAGGTCTAAATACAATGTATGCTGCTTTTTCGACAAGGATTAAAGAATTTGGAGCACTGCAGGCAATAGGGTTCTCACGAATATCAATTTTTTTAAGCTTATTTCAGGAGGCTTTAATGATCGGTATCCTAGCCGCAATCACATCGATTTTATTTGGTATATTTTTTATACAAGATTTATCTTTCCCATTTGCCGTAGGAGTTTTTTCACTAGATTTCAATAATACTGTAATTATGGCCGGTTTAGTTTCTGGAATCATGCTTGGAACTTTTGGTGTGCTTCCTCCATCATGGAAATCTTTACATCCCAGTTTAACGGAAACTCTTCGATATTCATAAATCCAAAAATTCAAAAAATGAAAAAATATAGACCTTATATTATTTTACTAATATCTCATCTTGGAATCCTCATATCAGGGTGCTCTAATGACTCTGAAAATCAAAAATTTTTAGTAAAAGCTGTTTTGCCTGAAAATTTTGTGAAGAATGGTAATCTTGGTTCTTCTATTACAGTATGTGAATTGAGAAAATCATTTAGCGTAAATGATGAAATCGTGGTTGAGGGATTTATTGGCGGTAGGAGAAAACCATTTTCAGAAACCAAAGCTATTTTTATTTTAGGCGATGACTCTCTAGAAACCTGTGATGAAAAACCTGATGATAGTTGTCCGACTCCTTGGGATGTTTGTTGTGAGGATCGAAAAAAAATAGCTAATTCAACAATTTCTATTCAAGTTAATGACGATAAAGGTGATTTGTTAGATGGAACTTTAGAAGGTGTATCTGGTATTATTCCCGGACAACGAATTAAAGTAAAAGGGATTGTTGACTCAAAATCTTCTGCCAATGCGGTGATCTTGAATGCCATTTCCATTCAACTTCTATGAAGAAAATTTATTGATGTTTAGAATCACGAAAATCTATTTGTTGTTTTTATTCATTTTTCTAAGTGGGTGTTCCCATAAAAAAATATTGATTTCAGATTCTAATTTTTCTACCCCACAAGATGAATTATATTCGCTTAAAGGAGACTTAAACTCAACTGACATTCCATCCTTTCAATCAATAGTTTCTATTAAAGGCTTGAAGAAATTAGTTGATAAAGGTTTGCAAAAGAACCCCCAATGGCAGGCACAACTTGCAAAACTAAATGTCGTTAGAGCGAAGCAGGGTTTAATTGTTTCTCCTTCAAAACCAAGTCTCGAGGGAAGTATTGGTTGGAGGGAGGGAAAAGAAAAGACTAGGGAGTCTGGGTTTAAAGAAATGCCACTGCCAAGTTGGTATGGCGGTGCTTTGTTTAACTGGGAAGTTGATCTCTGGGGTAAATGGAAAATTGTCAAGAAATCTGCCCTTATGCATGTGGAAGAAGCTGAGTATTTAAAACAATCTTCAAAAATAATTTTTGTTCACGAAATTGCCAATACATGGATTTCATTAGCTGCGCAGAAAGAACAACTGTCAATTTTGAATAGATCGATTATAAGCCAACAACAAAGTAAAAGGTTTTACGAGAAAAGAGTTGAAGTTGGTAAAGAGAGCAATGTTACTTTAGCACGCCAAAATGTAATCTATGATCAACTTCAACTGGAATATGCGGGTATGAATCGTATGTTTGAAATTACCAAATTGAGAATGCAAAATTTGATTGGTGATCAATTGAATTCATTGGAGATTGATATCCCGAATATTTCAGAAATACAATTACCTGAGCTTCCAAAAGTTTTCCCTACAGTCGCTTTAAAAAAGCGTCCGGACCTAATGGCTAAGGAGTCTAAAATAAAAGAAAGTATATATCTGCAGAGAAGTATGGAGTATGATTTGTATCCATCTTTATCCTTTCAAACATCAGGGTTATTTTTCGGATCAAGCTTATCAGAACCTTTTGAACAATGGAAAGCATCCATGGGGCCTGTTTTAAAGTTACCAATTTGGAGTCCCAGAAAAAAAGCAAAAGTTATTGTATCGAAGGAAGAGACAAAACTTTATAAAGAGGAATGGAAAGCGTTAATCAATCTTGCGATAGAAGAGATTGAATCATCAACAAAATCTTTTGTGATGAGTTTATCTGAACTCTCATTAGCAAAAAAAACTTCGAAAGAAGCAAAGAAAATTCTCTCCATCACGAAATCTAAGCTCGAAGCTGGTATCGTTTCTCAACTTGAGCTTATTGAGGATGAGAGACAATTTTTAGAGACTAATCGAAAGGCAATTGTTTCACGTCTTCAAGTTTTCCAGTTTGCATTAGATCTTACGAAAGCACTTGGATTACAGTGGAAAGAATAAAGTTCTAAATTATCGCAATCTTAGAGAGAAAAACTCGCCTTTCTCTGGTATTTGAGCGGTCGAGATTTTCTCATCGTTGTTAGAACTGTTAACGTAAGTAACTGATTTTTGACTTTGTAACATAATTGTAACAATTATGACCCATTTATGTAAAGTTTTCTTGTTATAAAAAAGTTATGAATTCAACAAAGCCCATAATTCGTTTCATCAAATACACACATACTTTTTTGTTTATTTCGATATCTAGTTTTCTAAATGCCCAAGAAAATTCCAATGCGTATGATATGCTTTGGGATAAAGTTGTTCTTTTTGAGGGAGATGAAAAATCAATTATTGATAAATTTGCTTTAACCGGTCGACTACAAGCTGATTATCACAGTTTTGAGAACGATATTAATGGCCTTTCTGAAGATGATTCTCAATGGCGACGTTTTCGCTTTGGTTTTAAGATGAGTTTACTTGATGGAATTACTTTACATTCAGAGGCAAATATGAATTTAAACCAGCCAGAACCTTTGTACAGAAATTTAACCGACACTTATTTATCTTGGTCTACAGATTCTGGTGTAAAAATAAAACTAGGAAAGCAATCGGCTCCATTTACTCTTCATGGTTCCACATCTTCAAAGAAGCTTTACACTTTAGAGCGTGGTAAAATTGCTCGAAATATTTGGTTTACTAATGAGTATTTTACTGGAATTTCTTTTTCCGGCAGTCGTGATAACTGGGATTATTTAGCTGGAATTTATTCGAGTGATGAAGGTCCAGAGTTCGATGAAGCTTTTGATTACGGAAAATTTGGATTGCTCTCTTTAGGATATAATTTTCAAGAATCCGAATATTTTGACAACTCTCTCATTCGATTTGATTTAATGGTTCAGGAAGAGGACGCCTTGAGTCCTACCCCTGATCACAAAAATGCATTCTCAATTGTTACTAAGTTAAATAAGGGCAAATTTAACTTTTGGGGCGATCTTAGTTTCTCGAATGGTTATGACTCACAAAGCGATGTATGGGGAATACAGTTGATGCCGTTTTATGACTTTTCTAACAAATTACAGGGTGTTTTCAGTTACACATATGTTGAGAGTGATGACACTCTTGATGTTGATGTAACTAGATACGAGAGAGATCTTGCTGGGAGGGGTGATGAAATGAGTGAGTATTTTTTTGGGATAAATTATTTTTTCTACGGTCATAAGTTAAAATGGCAAAATGCCTTTCAATATTCTGAGATGGATAATTTAGGTTCAAAAGTTTACGAAGGTTGGGGCTACACATCTGGTCTGCGCATAAGTTGGTAGAAATTATATATAAATCTAATAATTAAGGGATAAGTCATGGCTAATGTAACAACTTGGGAGTTCATCGTAGGGTTACTATATATTCTCGGCGGTTTGGGTATCTTTCTTTTCGGAATGCGTGTTATGAGTGAGGGCATTCAAAAAGTTGCTGGTGAGGGTATGAGGAGAATTATGGCGACCATGACACAAAACCGATTTTTTGGTCTTGCTACAGGTTTATTGGTAACTTGCCTTGTACAGTCTTCTTCGGCCACCACTGTAATGGTAGTTAGCTTTGTTAATGCTCAATTATTAACGTTGATGGAATCAATTGGTGTAATAATGGGTGCAAACTTAGGCACTACATTAACAGGATGGATTATTGCGACAATTGGTAAATTCAGCCTTTCAAAAATTGCGCTTCCTATTATTGGAATTGGATTACCTTTGGTTTTTATGAGCCAACCAAAATTCAAACATACAGGTGAATTTCTAGTTGGTTTTGGTCTACTTTTCTTTGGACTTAGTGAACTTAAAAACGCTGTACCTGATGTAAAAAGCTTATTAAAGAGTTCGGATCCTGGAGATCAGCTACTTGTTCAAGACATTCAGGGTTTTGTTGAACAGCTCAATAGCTATGGATTCCTTTCGGTAATTATATTTCTAATTATTGGTGTTTTTCTAACTATTTTGGTTCAATCATCTTCTGCGGCAATGGGTATTACCATTATAGTTGCGATTAATGGATGGATAAATTTTGAGATAGCTGCTGCTATTGTTCTTGGTGAAAACATTGGAACTACTGTAACGGCTTGGTTAGCTTCATTAGGTGCTAATATTAACGCCAAAAGGGCTGCCCGTGCTCATTTCATTTTTAACATAGCTGGCGTCTGTTGGATGCTCTTACTTTTCTATCCTTTTATTGGCATGCTTGACCAAATTATGCCGGGTGCTATTTATCCAGAGGATGTAACCAAGGCGGAGGTTGCTGCTTACCTTAGTGATAATGGATTTGAGGGTGATCCGACGGAGGAGGATAATGTTAAAGCTAGAAAAGCTATTGTGGATAAAAATATTCCCTTACACTTATCTCTTTTTCATACACTTTTTAATCTAACAAATATTATATTACTTATAGGGTTTGCTCCAAACCTTGGTAGGTTAGTGGAGCGCTTAGTTAAACCAAAAACTCATGATGGTAATGCTCCAAAACCGGGAAGTTTAGCGGCTATTCATTATGAAGGTTCTGGGGTTCTCCCTAAAACTGGTGAGTTAAACCTTGCTTTAGTTGAAGCTGAAGTTAACCGGCTTGCGGCAGTTACCCGTTACATGTTCGAGGGCTTTGTGGAGGTTTTTGAAAGTCCAGATTCAGATAAAAGCCATTTAATTAAGGAATTAAAAGAACTTGAAACTAAATGTGATGAACTGGCTTTTGAGATTACTCAGACTTTAATTTACTGCACAACAGAAAGTTTAGCTGGTACTCGTGCACTTCGTGTTGCATCACTTTTACGCGTAACTGGAGAACTTGAGGATATTGGTGATTGTTGTCATAGACTAGTTCAGTTGGCTCATCGTAAGTATAGGAAAAATCGTGTTCTACCGCAGGAAACTTTAAGAGAAATCAAGGTATTTTCAGAGCAAATCTTGGACTTCATGGAGCTTTATCAGACTCATTTAAAAGATGGTAGCGTACCTGATATTGAAAAGGCACAGGTTATTGAAGATCGAATAGACGCATCAAGAAAATCCTTGAGGAAAAATGCAGTTAAAAGAATGCAAGATAAAGAAAGCTTAAAAGCAGAAATGATTTATATCGATATTCTTAATGAAATGGAGAGTATTGGAAATGATGCTTTAAATGTTGTTCAGGCATTGAATCATGTAATTTAATTTACTCAATTTTTGCTTATATAACTATATCATCCTTCTTGCAAAATGCGTCTCTGTGAGTGAAATAGAGGCACATGGATCTTTTACGGGTTAATCGGTTAAAAAAATCATTCACCACTGATGATGGTGAAAAATGCGATATAATTGATATTGAAAGTTTTATTCTCGAGGAAGCGGAAATTTGTGGTTTATCTGGAGAAAGTGGTTCAGGTAAAACCACATTTTTACATCTTTTAGCAGGTATTTTAACTCCGGATTCCGGATCCATTGAGTTCATGGGCGTCGATACTGGATTACTCTCAAGTTCAGAACGAGACAATTTGAGAGCGGACAAAATAGGGTATATTTTCCAGTCGTTCAATTTGTTGCAGGGTTTCACAGCTCTTGAGAATTTGGAAATC